>Ga0066388_100000166_pt1 | contig 25594 bp, 25 predicted proteins | sample PanSoiMetaGPlot6_FD_64539 | JGI IMG/M metagenome (GOLD analysis project Ga0066388, IMG submission 64539) | Tropical forest soil microbial communities from Panama analyzed to predict greenhouse gas emissions - Panama Soil - Plot 6 (Hybrid Assembly) | ecosystem: Environmental > Terrestrial >...
GGGGCGACGATCCTGGCGAACGGCAGCACCATCAGTGGCCCGGGAGCGATGCCGAGGCCGGCCTGGACTGCCGAGTAATGCCACACGCCGGTGAGGAACTCGACAAAGTTGAGCACCAAGGCGCCGAAGGCCGCGTAATAGATGATCGAGGCGGCGAACGCTCCGCTGAACGTTCGGGACCGCAGCAGGCCGAGCTCGATGACGGGGGAGTGGTGCGCGCGCGAGCGGAGCACCATGGCCGCGCCACAGCCGAGCGCGCCGGCGAGGGTTCCCAGGAACGCGGCCGAGCCCCAGCCCCAGACAGGCGCCTTGACCAGGGCAAGCGCGATCAAGCCAACGCACGCCGCGAGCAGCGCGGCCCCGGCGACATCGGGCCGTCCCGTTGCGCGCTCGTCTCTGCTCTCCGGCACCACTCTGGCGGCGAGCATCATCGCGGCGAGGCCGATGGGCAGGTTGATCCAGAACACCCAGCGCCAGTCGAGCTGGACGAGACTCCCCCCGATCACCGGTCCGAGCGCGGCACCGAGCGCGCCGAATGCTGACCAGGTGCCGATCGCAGCTGCCCGGGCGCTGACCGGGACCGAGGCGAGCAGCAGCGACAGCGACGCGGGAACCATCAGGCCGGCGCCGCACGCCTGGATGATACGGGCCGCGATCAGCGCGGCCACCCCGGGTGCCAAACCGCAGAGCAGCGAGCCGATGGTAAACGCGGCCAGGCCGATGGCGAAGACCCGCCGTCGGCCTATGCGGTCGGCCCACCGGCCGGCGGGCACCAGGACGGCGGCGAAGACGATGGTGTAAGCGTTGAGCACCCAGGACAGCGAGCTGAGCGTCGTCCCGGCGTAATCCCGGCCGATGTAGGGAAACGCCAGGTTGACGATGAACAGGTCGAGGCTCGACATGAAGACTGCCAGCGCCAGCACGCCGACGATCGGGCCGATTCTCCGTTGCAGGTGGTCATCCGCGGGCTTGCTGAGCCCCGCCCGCCCTGCGCCGCCCACCGGCCTGCCGAGCCTGACCTGTCCGCTCATTTGCCGATGCTCCCTGTGTCAGTCCGGAATCTGGACTCAGCCTAACCGGCCATCCGGCAGTCCGTCCAGTTTTCAGACTCACCTGGTAAGCTTAGGGCCATGGTTTCCGTGTCCGCGGAGCCACGGGAATGCTCCGTGGCGCGCACGCTCGAGATCGTCGGAGAGAAGTGGGCCCTTCTGGCCGTCCGCGAGGTCTTCCTGGGCAACGGTCGTTTCGACGAGATGGTCCGACGGACCGGAGCGCCCCGCGACACGATGGCCGCGCGCCTGCGCGTCCTGGTCGGCTCGGGAATCCTGGAGCGCCGGCAGTACTCCGAGCACCCGGCCAGGTTTGGGTACCACCTGACCGAAGCCGGGCGTGATCTGTACCCGGTGATCCTGACGCTGATGCGGTGGGGCGACCAGTATCTCGCCGGGCCAGCGGGACCGCCGCTTGAACTCGAGCATCGGTGCGGGCACCTGCTCGGCGCACGGCTCGTTTGCGAGGCCTGCGGCGAACCGGTGGTTGTCGGAGAGACCAGGCCGGTCAGAAACCCGGGCGCAACCCGATTACCCGCATCCGCGGTCGCCGACCTCACCGTCACCCTGGATTCCGGAACCGACAGGGTGCGGGCTGCGGTCTAGGCGCGGTGGTTTTGGGCCCGGTGACCGCGGCGGGCACTCGGCCCTGGCTCGCCGGGCACCGACCGTGCCTCGGCAGCGAGATAGCCCTCGGCCTGGGTGGTTTCCGCGGCGACCCGGACCCCGTATCGGTAGGCCAGCTTCCCGCCCAGATAGCCGGATACGGTCAGCGCGGCGACGCAGCCGACCGATAGCGCGATCATCTTGTCATTGACGGGGCCACCGTCGGAGTAGGTCTGGTATCGCAAGGCGAAGTCAACCCCGTAGGCGACGATGAGCGCCACGTTGATGTACATGTGCGTGCATGCGGTCCGGAAGGCCGGCGTGCCCTGCGGGATGACCGCGAGGTCGAGCAGACCGATCAGGCCTGCGACGATCGCGCCGATGACGCCGACGGCGATCAGCCATTCCGATCCGCGCGCGAGAAAGCCCGGTCGGTTCGCGAAATGCGACGCGATGTCAAAGCCAAGGCTGATCAGCCAGGCTCCGATGGGCACCGTCACAAGCATTGGGTGATACGGGTGCCCATAGGGTCCGGCCAGCGCCGAGCTCAGCGGGCGTTTCGCGGGCCGCATCCCGGTCGCCATCGGATCCTCCTGGCCAGGTGACTCAGTACTAGGTTGCTGGGTCGGTCGGGTCATATCCGGACTCATCACAACACGTTTGGGCTCGGAGATCAGTTCAATTGTGTCCGGCATGATCCTTGTCTGTCTGCCGCAACGAGTGGGAGCCATCCGGGCTTGGCCACGCGCCACCATCGGCCGCTGCCAGCCGAGTACGGGTCGGTCCACTCGCTTATCGCGCGCGGCTCGAGTCCTGATCCTGTTCTCGGCCAGCGGCCCGGCGACGCTGCCGAGCCGGCTGGCCGGCCCGTTCGGCGGCGGCCAGGGGCAGTCTGGACGGCGGCTTGACCTCGGCCAGCTTCAGATGAGTCACGAGCCGCTGGCCGCCCCGGGCCGCCAACTTCGCCAGCACCTCCTGCAGCTCGGTCACGTCGCGAGCGACGACTGTCAGCAGGTAGTCCATCTCGCCCGCGACATTGTCGGCGGCGATGACCTGGGGCAGCGCCCTGACCTGGTCCTCAAACACGCTGGTCGCGCGCGGGTCGTGCCGGGCGAGCGTTGCGGCGACGTACATCTGGAGCGGGAAGCCGGCCACCGCCGGGTCCAGGCTCGCACTGATGATCCGGATGACGCCGGACTCCTTCAGCCAGCGGATCCGGTGCAGCGTGGCGGCAGGCGACAAGCCGACGATCCTGGCGAGTTCGACGTTCGTGCGATCCGCGTCCGCCTGCAGCTCGGTCAACAGCTGGATGTCAATTTCATCAAGCTCAATGGCCATGACACAAAATTTTACTTCATTCTTATCGCTGAGCGCCAAATATCGAGGTGGGTCGAGCTACGTATGGGTGCATGGAACGGAAGCTTCGCCATAGTGCAATCCCCGGTGCTGGCCCGGGGGGACGACCCCCCGGAACCTCCCGCGCCGCGTTCGTAGCGCTGATCGCCGCCGGATTCTTGTGGGGCACGACGGTGCCGCTATCGAAGGTGGCGCTTGAGTGGCTGCCGCCCGCCTGGCTCACCTTTGCCCGCTTCGCCGTGGCCGCCGCGGTCCTGCTCGTTGCCGGCCGGTCCAAGATCAAAGCCGCCGTCAGCCCCTCGGTGCTCGCCTCCGGAGCGATCGGCTACGGCGGGTCGGTTCTCCTGCAGAATGCGGGCATTACCAGGACGAGCGTGAGTCACGCCGCGCTGCTGGTTGGTGCCGTGCCGGTGCTCGTCGCAATTATCGCAGCGCTTTGGCGGCACGCCGTCGCCCGCCCGCTGGCGTGGGCCGGCTTCGCCATCTCGCTGGCCGGCGTCGGAGTGGTCACCTCGGGCAGCTCAGGCGGCTCCGGCGGCGGCTCTCTGGCGGGCGACGGGCTCGTCTTGCTGTCAGTTGTCCTGTCGGCGGCCCTCGTGGTGGCGCAGACCCAGCTGCTGAGCAGCCGCGATCCGGTCGCGGTGACCGCTGTGCAGTTCCTCGGCGCGGCCGCGGCCGTCCTGCCGGTTGCCGCATTCACCGAGGGCGGCGTTCCGCAAGTGCCGGGCAACCTCGGCTACTTGCTGGCAACCGTCGCGCTCGCGGCAGGCGGGACGCTGGCGCCGTTCACGCTCTTCGCTTACGGGCAGAGCCGGGTGCCCGCCGAAGTGGCCGGCGCCTTCGTGAACATCGAGCCCGTCGTCGGCGCAGTTGCCGGAGTGATTATCTTCGGTGACCCGGCCGGTTTCGCTCAGGTCGCCGGAGCCCTGGCAATCCTGGTCGGTATCGCCATGAGCAGCATGCCCGGACTTCGCCGCCGTCGGGTTGCAGCGGCGCAGCCATCTTCAGCACGGTCATTGGCTGACGATCAACTTCGGCCGCCGAGACCACAACGACCTAGCATGGGAGAATGGTCCGCTTCCTCGTGCTCTACGACAAACCAGATGATCCTGCGGCATTCGACCGGCACTATCGCGAGGTGCACATCCCGCTGGCGAAGAAGCTCCCTGGCCTGCGCCGGTACACGGTCAGCCGGGAGGCTGGTAAGGTCCGCGGCGGTCACCCGTACTACCTGGTGGCCGAGCTTGACTGGGACGACATGGACTCGCTGCGGAGCGCGTTCGCCTCACCAGAAGGCCAGGCGACCGCCGCCGACGTCCCGAAGTTCGCGGGCGACCGGGTCCGCAGCATGATCTACGAACTCGAGGATCTCTGAGGCTGACGGTCAGGAACGGCTCCGTTCGGCCATGACCGTCCGCCGGGAAAGCGCCCCGCGACAACCGTCCGCGTGCGGCCAGGCAGGGTCACCCGAGGAGCAGACGTAACCTGTTCGATCCCCTAGACCGGGGTAGGTGTTCCTGGATGCCAACCTGGTATGCCTCAGCAAGCCATGCCATGAACTGCTCGTCGACGTCATCCCGTCGGTTCAGCCGGAACTGGTGGACTATGTTGCGGGCGGAGATCACCTGGATCTGGGAGAACCGCGCGCTGTCGATCCGCCTGGCCAGCACCAGATGTCCTGCCAGCCACCGGCGGCGCGGCACAAAGGCTGCGAAGCTCATGCGGGCGTGCAGCGCGATCCTGGTTCGCTCCGGCAGCACTTCGACAGGGCCGAGCGCCTCGGCAGCGGCCCGCACCCGATCGAAGATCGCCCGCACCTCGGGCGATGATCGGGCGAAGTGCTCGTCAAGATCGCCGAGGCCGGCGCAGGTGTGTACCTGGTTCCGGTTGGCGAAGGTGCGTCCGCATCGTGGGCACACCCACATCGGCCTCACGGGGGTATCCATCCGCGCCAAGACCCGCCGTTATGGGCGTGCTGCCAGCGTCTGCAGCCCGTCTCCGGTGAGGTCGCTGTTCGTCGCGGCCGGGCCGGTCATGGCCATGAGCAGGGACAGAATCGGTCCGGAAACCTCGGGTCCGGTGCCGGTCGACGACTGCGTGTCTGCGGCTCGGAGCGTGAGCCGGGAGCTGCACAACGACCTGGTCGACCACAGGTCGTCTGGCAGGGACCGCAGATCCGACGCGAGGGCCTTGCGCTCGGCATGGACTACCGGCCAGATGTCCATTCTCCCCATCCATGCCTTTCGGTCGGGCCCGGATTCGCCGGGCTGAGCACGCGAACCATATCGCGCAAGCGCGGCCGATGACTTCGCGTCGGGTCACGAACGAGGGCAGCGCGCTGCGGCATCCTGGCTTCGGTGGCGGACCGGGCAGTTTCCGTGCCGCCATTCGCTGGTGGTGCGGCGTTGTTTCTTTCCCGACGGCAGCCGCGTTGTTGTGACCGAGCGCTCGATCCTGGTCATCTGTTGTTCGCCCGGTCGCCGCGGCTTCGATCCGCCCTGTGCCCGCAGCCAGGAGAGCAGTCTGGAGAACCAACCCACGGTGACCACTCCCAACCAGGTGGACGAGAGGCCCTCAGCCGAAATGGTACGGCCGATCTGCACACCACGGCAGCTGCGAGATGTGTCCGGTGCAGGACATGCCGACCCGTTTGCGAAGATGTCGGCATGGATCGCGAGGATGTGCGGCTGGCCGTGTACACCACCTTCGCCGAGACCGGTCGCGCCCCGACGGCTGCTGAGCTCGGCAGCCGATTCGGCGTGGGTGAGCGCGTGGTCGCGATGACCCTGGCGGAACTGGCCGCAGAACGCTATCTAGTCCTGGACAATGCCGGCCGGATCGCGATGGCGCACCCGTTCTCGGCGGTGCCGCTCGGGTTCTCCGTCATGGGCAGCAGGACGCTGTGGTGGGGCGGTTGCGCCTGGGACTCGTTCGCGATCCCGCAGCTGCTTCGCGCCGAGGGCGACGTGCTGGTCGCGACCAGGTGCCCGACGTGCGGGCGGCCGCATGCCTGGAACGTCGGGCCGGACCGGCCGCCGGGCGGCGGCCAGGTTGCCCATTTCCTCGTGCCGGCGGCGCGGATGTGGGACGACGTCGTGCACACCTGCGCGAACCAGCGGTTGTTCTGCTCGCCCGACTGCGTCACTGACTGGCTGACGGCGACGGGCACGGAACGCGGGTACGTGCTGGATCTCGGCACCCTCTGGCGGTTGGCCGCGCATTGGTACGACGGCCGGCTGGAGCGCGGCTACACGAGAAGGGAACCCTCGCAGGCCGCTGCTTACCTGCGTGCGGTCGGGCTGACTGGTCCCTTCTGGGGGCTGTAACGATGCGGCGGTGGTGATCGGGTATGGCTGACGCCGGAGGCGGCTACGAGGCCTATTCCTATCTGCGCGCAGGCGAGGACTTCCGCGCATTCGAGCTCGCTCCAGAGTTCGGCCGGGTGCCCGCCTACCAGGCCGGCCTGACGGCCGCACAGCAGGAGCGAGCGAGCACGTTACTGGCCGAGAGCCTGGTCATCAGCCTGCACGACCACCCGGTCCGGTTCCCGCTCCGGATGGAGGAAACCCCCGAGTACAACCGGACCGGACGGCAGCACGCCGCCTACGCGGGCCTGGCCGCGTCCGGCATGACGGTCGTGTTCGACAACATGATGGACGGCACGGCGTGCGTGACCGGCAACGCGCCGTGGCGGTGGAACGACGTGATCACCGACCTCGGCATGCGCCAGGCCGATCTGGCTCACCAGCAGCACGTGATGACCATCCGCACGATCGCAGATATCGACGCGGCCTACCGCTCGGGCCGCGTCGGCCTGGTGTTCGGGCTGGAGGCTGCGACGCCGGTCGAGAACGAGCTCGACCGCCTCGACGTGCTGTACGGCCTCGGGCTGCGCCAGATCGGGATCGCGTACTCGGACGCGAACTCGCTCGGCAGCGGCCTGGCCGAGGCGACCGACGGCGGGCTGACCGCGTTCGGTCACCGGGCCGTCACCCGGATGAACCAGCTCGGTCTGGCCATCGACCTGTCTCACTCCTCCGACCGGACCGCACTTGATGTGTGCCGGCATACGAGCAGGCCGGTGTTCCTGACCCATGCCGGTGCGCGGGCGGTCTGGGACACCGCCAGGATGAAGCCGGACGACGTGCTGCGGGCCGTTGCCGAGACCGGTGGAGTAATCGGGATATCCGCAGCCCCGCACACCACGCTCTCTGCGGCGCACCTTCGGCACAGCATCGAATCGGTAATGGATCATTTCAGCTACTGCGCGGACCTGGTCGGCATCGAGCACGTGGCCTTCGGCCCCGACACCCTCTACGGCGACCACGTGATGCTGCACACAATCTTCGCACGCCTGCTCAGCATCGGCGCCGCACGCGGTCCGGCATTCGAGGCGGTTGGCTACGTCGACGGGCTGGAGAATCCGACCGAGAACTTCACGAACATCATCGGCTGGCTGGTTAGCCACGGCTTCGACGACGATTCGATCCGCGCGGTCGTCGGCGGCAATATCTACCGTGCGCTGCAGGCGATCTGGGTCGCCTAGCGGTTACGGGCGCAGGCCACGGGACGAGCCCGCAAACGTCAGCACGAGCGCTGCCAGTGCCAGGCCGGTCACCGCCACTGTGACCAGAAGCACCCGGCGGGACCCGAGCCCGGCCGGGACACCGCGAGGCGGCAGGTGGCCCACCAGCCAGACAGCGACGCCGATTGCCATGACCGGGATCCCGATCGCCGGCCGGACCTTGACGATCGCGGCACCCAGCCCGAAGAACGCGATCGAGCTTCGTGTCCAGGCCAGCTCGGTCCGCTCCCGGGCGAGCGCGGGGTCAGCGTCCTCGAAATCGTCAGCCGGACCTGGCGGCGGTCCGCCGCCGAGGTGGTTCATCGCGAGGCCACGCGCGAGTAGATGTCGACTGCACCCGCGAGGAGCGCGATCACCGTGATTGTCGCGGCGAGAATCTTCGGCAGCTGTGAGCGGATGAGCGGCGCCCTGAGGCGGAGCGCGCGCTGGTTGGCCCTCCACTCGAAGTAGCTGAGCACTGGCAGGATCGCGCCGAGCAGGATCAGCGGCGTTGCGATCACCGGCCGGCCCCACGGGGCACTCGGGAATGGCGGCAACAATTGCGCGACGGCCAGGCCGCCGACGACGAGGGCCAGGGAGGTGCGGCTCCAGGCCAGGAATGTCCGTTCGTTGGCCATCGTGAACCTGGCATCAGGTTCGCTGCCCCGATCAGCGTCGGGGGTTGCGTGATCGCTCAATGTCGTGATGCGCTCCTTGTCGGCAGTTCCGGGCAGGCGCGATACAAGAAGTCTCTCGCACCCCGGTCCGGCACTCGCCAAAGTGGTCGTCCTTGCAGAGGAGCGGTGGCATGGGGCGCTATGCGCAGGAATTCAGCCGGAGCATGGCCGACCGGCACGGCTTCTGGGGCGGGGCGGCGGGGCTGATCGACTGGTACAGCGAGCCCGCGACGGTGCTCGACGACTCGGCGCCGCCGTTCTACCGCTGGTTCACCGGCGGGACCCTGAACACCTGCTACAACGCGATCGACCGGCACGTCGCCGCCGGGCGTGGCGAGCAGGCCGCGCTGATCTACGACAGCCCCGTTACGGGAATTACGCGCGCCTTCAGCTATGCGGAGCTGCTCGATCAGGTGGCACGGTTCGCGGGTGTGCTGCGCGGCGCGGGAGTGAGCATGGGCGACCGCGTGGTGATCTACCTGCCGATGATTCCGGAGGCGCTGGTCGCGATGCTGGGCTGCGCCAGGATCGGCGCCGTGCACTCGGTTGTGTTCGGCGGTTTCGCGCCGCCCGAGCTTGCATTGCGGATCGATGATGCCGCCCCGAAGGTCATCGTTTCCGCATCGTGCGGGATCGAGCTGACCCGGGTCATCGAGTACAAGCCGATGCTGGACCGTGCGATCGAACTAGCCGGGCACAAGCCTGAGCGATGCGTGATCGTCCAGCGCCCGCAGGCGGCCGCGGCATTGACGCCTGGCCGGGACATGGACTGGGCCGACGCGATGGCCGCAGCCGAGCCCGCCGAGTGCGTGCCCGTCGCCGCGACCGACCCGCTGTACATCCTGTACACCTCAGGCACGACCGCCAAGCCGAAGGGCGTCGTGCGCGACAACGGCGGGCACGCGGTGGCGCTCGCCTGGAGCATGCGGCATATCTACGACACCGGCGCTGGCCAGGTGTTCTGGGCCGCGTCAGATGTCGGCTGGGTGGTCGGCCACTCTTACATCGTGTACGGCCCGCTGCTTGCTGGCTGCACCACGGTGTTGTATGAGGGCAAACCAGTCGGGACGCCGGATGCGGGCGCCTTCTGGCGGGTGGCGGCCGAGCACGGCGTCCGTGCTCTGTTCACGGCGCCGACCGCGATCCGGGCGGTCAAGAAGGAGGATCCGGCTGGAACCCTGGCTGCCGGGCACGACCTGTCCGCGCTCCGGTACCTCTTCCTGGCGGGCGAGCGGCTCGACCCGGGAACGTACCGGTGGGCCAGCGATCTGCTCGGTATCCCGGTGATCGACCACTGGTGGCAGACAGAGACAGGCTGGCCGATCGCCGCTGACCCGATGGGCCTTGAGGCTATGCCGACCAAGGCCGGCTCTCCGACCAAGCCGATGCCCGGCTACGACGTCCGGGTGGTCGATGGCGGCGGTGCCGACGTCGGGCCCGGTGTGACCGGCGACATCGTGATCAGGCTGCCGCTGCCGCCTGGCTGCTTGCCGACGCTGTGGAACGACGACGACCGGTTCGTCGCCTCCTACCTGGCCAGGCATCCGGGCAGCTACGCGACCGGCGACGGCGGCTACCGCGATGCCGACGGCTACCTGTACGTCATGGGCCGGGTCGACGATGTGATCAACGTGGCTGGCCACCGGCTGTCCACCGGGGAGATGGAGGAGGTGCTCGCCGGCCATCCAGCCGTGGCCGAATGCGCTGTGATTGGCGTGCACGACGATCTGAAAGGCCAGGTGCCGCGCGGGTTCGTCGTGCTGAAGGCTGGAGTGGACGCCGACCACGCGTCGGTCGCCGCGGAACTGGTGCAGCTGGTCCGGGAGCAGATCGGTGCCGTCGCCGCCCTCCGCCAGGTCGACGTCGTGGCCGCATTGCCAAAGACCCGTTCGGGCAAGATCTTGCGCAAAACCATGCGGGGGATCGCGGACGGGCGCGAGGAACCGGTTCCCTCCACGATCGAGGACGCGGCCGTCCTCGATTCATTGCGGCCATTCCTGACTGGGCGCAGCTGAGCTGCGCGCTGCGGCGATCGCTTGCTGCGCTGATAGATTGACGTGGGCAAACCGGGCGAGTCTCAACGACGAGGAGTGCAGGCCATGGACAAGACGCTGGCCGCTGGAGACCTGGAACTCTTCCGGAAGGACTTCGCCGCGAGCCCTTCTTACCGGCTGGCCCAGAACGCCGTGACCCGTGTGACCGTTGACGATGTCTCGATCAACCGGGACGTCGTCAATAACACCGACCATTCGCTGTCGATCTTGCTCGACGACTGGAAAGTTACCGACCAGCAGCGCAGCGGGCGGTGCTGGCTGTTCGCGGGCCTGAACCTGCTGCGCGTCGGCGCGATGAAGAAGATGGGGCTCAAGGAGTTCGAGTTCTCCCAGAACTACGCCATGTTCTGGGACAAGATCGAGCGGGCCAACTACTTCCTCGAAGCCATGATCGAGACGGCGGACCGGAACGTCGACGACCGCACCGTAGCGCATCTGCTCGAGGCAGCGGCTGAGGATGGCGGCCAGTGGAACATGTTCGTCGCGATCGTCAACAAGCACGGGCTGGTGCCGAAGGCGTTCATGCCGGAGACGCAGAGCTCGGGCGACACCGGGCGGATGAACTCCGTGCTACGCAGCCAGCTCAGGCAGGGCGCGAAGGCGGTGCGCGACGCGTTCTCCAGCGATGGCGTCGACGCAGCCAGGCAGGAGAAGGCGGAGATCCTCAAGATCATCTACCGGGTGCTGGCCATCCATCTCGGCACCCCGCCTGAGCGCTTCGACTGGCAGTGGACCGACAAGGAGCGGCAGTTCCACCGCGCTGGGGTGGTCACGCCGGCCGAGTTCGCGTCGGCATACGTGGACCTGCCCATCGACGATTATGTCTGCCTGGTACACGACCCGCGCCCGTCCAGCCCAATCGGCAAGACCTTCACGGTGCAGTACCTGGGCAACGTGCTCGGCGCGCCGCCCGTGACCTACCTGAACGTCGAGGCTCACCTCATGAAGGACGTCGCGGCCCGCGCGATGCAGAACGGCGAGCCTGTCTGGTTCGGCTGTGACGTCGGGAAGATGATGAGCAACGAGTACGGTCTCTGGGACGCCGAGCTCTACGACCTGCCGTCGGTTTACGGCACGGAGTTCACGCTCGGCAAGGCCGATCGGCTGGTTTATCACGAGACTCAGATGACGCACGCGATGTTGTTCACCGGCGTTGACATCCTCGACGGAGTGACTCGCAAGTGGCGGGTCGAGAACAGCTGGGGCACTAGCCGGGGCAAAGACGGCTTCTACACGATGAACGACTCGTGGTTCGACGAGTACGTCTTCGAGATCGCCGCTCGTCGCGACGCGCTGCCCGAGTCATTGCAGCGGGTGCTTGGCACGGAGCCGATCGTCCTGCCCGCCTGGGATCCGATGGGAGCCCTTGCCCGCTAGGCGGGTGCCGTCTGAGCGCTGCCCCTCAGCCTCGGCCGATGAACGGCATTTTCGTGGCGGCGATCGTCAGGAACTGCACGTTGGCGTTGAGCGGCAGCGCAGCCATGAACAGCACCGCGTCCGCAACGTGCTGTGGATCGAAGGTGGGCTCGGGTGCCAGCGAGCCGTCCGCCTGGAGCGCGCCACGGCTCAGGCCGCTGGTCATGTCGGTGGCAGCGTTGCCGATGTCGATCTGGCCGCAGGCGATGTCGAACTCGCGGCCGTCCAGCGCCAGCGATTTTGTCAGGCCAGTGATCGCGTGCTTGGTGGCGGTGTAGCCAGCCGACCGCGGCCGCGGGCTGTGCGCGGAGATTGACCCGTTGTTGATGATCCGCCCGCCCTGGGGCCGCTGGGCCTTCATCAGCCGGACGGCGTGGCTGGCGCACAGGAATGCGCCGGTCAAGTTGACCGCGACAATCCGCTGCCAGTCGGGAAAGGAGATCTCATCCGCCGCGCCCCCGGGGCCGAAGACACCGGCGTTGTTGACGAGCAGGTCCAGTCGGCCCCATCGCCGCTCAACGGCGCCGAATAGCGCAGCGACTGACTCGGGGATGCTGACGTCGGTGGGCACCGCCATGGCCGAGCCGCCCGGGTCAGCCGTCGCTATCGTCTCCGCTAGCTCGCCCTCGCGGCGCCCGGCGGCCGCCACCCGCCAGCCCGCCGCCAGCAAAGTCCTGGCGATGCAGCGGCCGAGGCCCGAGCTGGCGCCGGTGACGACCGCGGACCTCCCGGTCACGCGGCGCTGCCATGCTCCGGGCAGCCGCACGGACGGGGCGCCTTGACCCTGAGTCCCGCCATGACAACGGCCATGATGGTCTCGAAGATGTCGTCCTCGGTCACCTCGGCCAGGTCGTCCCTGATCTGCCAGATGTACGGGTACTCGCCCCGCTCGACCGCAAGGTAGGCCCGGGTCCACGCGGTATTGTCGGCTTGCTGCTGCTTGGGGTCCAGGGCAAGGAAGGCGGCCTCGGCGCTGGCCCAGGCCAGGGTGAAGTCACCGAGCGCCCGGTACATTCTGGCCGCCTCCGCGCCGCTGAACCCTGCCTCGAGTACCGCCCCGATCACCACGTCGACGGTGCGCATCTCAGCGGGCCGCTGGGTGGTTCGCCACGCAGCCAGCGCGGCAGCCGCCGGGTGCGCGCGGTAGGTCGTCCGGAGCCTCCTGGCGCAGTCGGCGATGGTGTCGATCCAGCATGGCTGAGCCGCCAGCCCTGTCATGGCCTCCTCGATCAGCCGGTCGGCGATGGCCAGCACCAGGTCGTCCTTGCTGGCAAAATGCCGGTAGACCGCCGTGGGATCGGCGCCGAGCGCACGGCCCAGCTTGGGCAGGCTGAAGCCGTCGGCTCCCTCGGTGTCGAGCAGGCGCAGGCTCTCGGCGATGATCGCCTCCGGCGTAAGGCTGCCGCGCCGCAACCGCGCGTTCCGACGTCCAGCGGTAGTGCTCGCCATTGCCCGCCCTGTCACGACTCACAACGCCTTGATTAACCGCGCTAACGAGGAAGCTACTCGACCGCAGACTTTCCTACAAGGCTTTGTCAGAGGCGTTGACTATGGGTCGCGCAAGTGATCTAATCTCCCGCATCAAATCCCCCGATACCGGAGGTCGTGGTGCGGCCAGGTCCCGATCTGGCGTTCTATAACGGAACGGTCTTCGACGGTGCCAGGTTCATGACGGCCGGAACCGTGGTCAGGGTCAGCAACGGAACCATCACCGCGGTCGGCACGGCAGGCTCGGAGGCCGCAGGCAGGCTCGTCGGCGCTGAACCGGTCGACCTGCACGGCGGAACGCTGTTCCCGGGGTTCATCGACGCCCACGTCCATCCTGTATTCGGCGGAGAACGGCTCTGCCGGTGCGATCTGGCAGACGCGAAAACGGCAGCAGAGTACGCCGAGATAATCGGCGGATACGCGGCCGTTCATCCGGAGGCCGAGTGGATAACCGGCGGCGGCTGGTCGATGGAAGCGTTCCCCAGCGGCGTGCCGACCAAGGATCTGCTCGATCGCGTCGTCGGCGACCGGCCCGTGTTCTTGCCGAACAGGGACGGCCACGGCGCCTGGGTCAACAGCCGGGCCCTCGCCCTGGCGGGGATCGATGCCACCACGCCCGATCCCGCTGACGGGCGGATCGAGCGGGATGCCGCGGGCTTGCCGGTCGGGATGCTGCAGGAGGGCGCGCAGCAGCTCGTCGCCCGCTTGATCCCGGCAACGACGGAAGACGACTGGTATGCCGGGTTGCTGGCCGGCCAGGAGTACCTGCTCTCGCTCGGCATCACGGGCTGGCAGGACGCCATCGTGGGCAGCCATCCCGGCCTGCCCGATCCGATCGACGCCTATCTTCAGGCGGCGCGCGCCGGAACGCTGAAGGCGAACGTAGTCGGGGCGCTGTGGTGGGACAGGGAACGCGGGATCGAGCAGGTCGCCGAGCTGATCGAGCGCCGCCGCGAAAGCCAGGCAGGACGGTTCCGGGCGACGAGCGTGAAGATGATGCTCGACGGCGTGGCCGAGAATCACACGGCTGCGATGCTCGAGCCGTACCTGGACGGCCACGGCTGCACCACGGAGATATCCGGCCTTGACTTCATCGACCCCGAAGAACTGCCGCGGTTCGTGACGGCCCTTGACCAGGAAGGCTTCCAGGTGCACTTCCACGCGCTCGGCGACCGCGCAGTCCGTAATGCGCTTGACGCGATCCAGGCAGCGCGAGAGAGCAACGGCAGCTCGGGGCTGCGGCATCACCTGGCCCATCTGCAGGTCGTGCACCCGGACGACATCCCCCGCTTCGCCGCACTGTCGGCGACGGCGAACATCCAGCCGCTGTGGGCCATGCACGAGCCCCAGATGGACGAGCTCACGATCCCGTTCCTCGGCGAGCGCAGAAGCAGCTGGCAGTATCCGTTCGGCTCGCTGCTGGCGGCGGGCGCGACGCTGGCCGCCGGCAGCGACTGGTCGGTGTCAAGCCCCGATCCGCTTGCCGGATCGCATGTCGCGGTGAACAGGTCGATGCCGGCCGAGTCCGGTGGCGCAGCAAGCGACGGCACGTCGCCCGACCCATTCCTGCCGGACCAGGCACTCAGCGCTGAAGCGATTTTCGCCGCATACACCTCTGGCAGTGCCCGGGTCAATGGCCTTGAGGACGTGACCGGCTCGATCCGGCCTGGGCTGGACGCCGACCTGGCCGTCGTCGACGCCGACATGACTCGTCTGCCGGCAGCTGAGATCTGCCGGGCTTCGGTAGTGCAAACCTGGGTTCGCGGCGAGGTGGCCTACCAGCGGACCTGACAGCGTGAAGATTTCAGCCGGCCGCTGCCGGGGGAGGATTGAGGGAGGACACATGGCCAGTAGAACAACCCGATGGGCGGCAATGTCCGTCGCGGCGGCAACCGCAGCGGCCCTGGCGCTGGCCGGCTGCGGCCGGTCCGCTACGGGAGGGGGCGGCAGCTCAGGCAATCTGTCGCCGACGAAGGGCCTGGTGGTGAGTACGACGCCGGGCACGAAGCCGGTGTCGTCGGTCACCTGGGCGGTGTACCGGGACACAAACTCGCTGGACCCGATCTACGCCTTCGACTACCCGGAGAACACCGCGGTCTCGCTGATGTGCGAGTCGCTGCTGAAGCAGGCCCCCGATGGCGCCATCGGGCCTGGTCTCGCTACCGTGTCGACGCCGTCACCGACCAAGTTGGTCTTCACGATCAACAAGGGTGCGAAATTCTGGGACGGAAAGCCGGTCACGCCCGCCGATGTGGTCTACGGCCTGGACCGCAACCGGAATACTGCCCTCGGCGGCTTCTACGGTCTGGTCTTCAGCCGGGTGGCGTCGATCGCCGCGACCGGCAGCGACCAGGTCACGATCACGCTGAAGCAGCCGGACTACTGGCTGGAGGGCGAGCTCGCCTCGATGCCAGGGATCGTCATCGAGAAGGCGTTCGCCGAGAAGCAGGGCAAGAAGTACGGCACCCCGTCGGGCAGCATCATGTGCACCGGCGCGTACAAGCTGAAGTCGTTTACTCCCGGGGTGGGCGTTACGGCCGTGCCGAACCCGAACTACTGGCAGCCTTCGGTCAAGCCGGTCGTCAGCTCGATCCTGGTCAAGGGCGTCGCGTCGGACACCACGCTGACATCGGGCATGACGACCAACGCGATCCAGGGCACGTTCACCTCCGGAGGATTGTCGACGCTTCCGCAACTCGAATCGAGCGGCGCGGTCAAGGTCTACCGCGGCCAGGGCTGGGCGACCGACGCGTTCATCGTCTCGAGCACCACGGGCGTCCTGGGCGACGTGCGAGTTCGCGAGGCGCTGTCGATGGCGCTGGACCGGAACTCCATCATCAGCAACGTCTACAAGGGCGCCGCACTGAAGCCGCGCTGGCTGGCCAATCCCGGCGTGTTCGGTTACGGCAGGTCAGCGTTTGACAAGGCTTACAACGCCTCGCCTGTGCTGCCGCATAACCTCGCGAAGGCGAAGCGGCTGGTCAAGCAGGCGGGAGCGACCGGCAAGACCTTCACGATCGGCACATCAAGCCAGATCGCGAACATAGCCCAGGAGACCGGTGCCTACCAGGCAGCGGCCAACGCGATCGGGCTGAAGACGGTGCTGAAGTCAGTCTCGGCCCAGAACTACATCAACTTCTTCATCGACCCCAAGGCCCGGGCGGGCATCGACGGTTTCCTGACCGTGAACTACGGGGACTACGCCGACCCGGCGGCGCTGCTGGCCACCCTGGTCTTGCCCGGCGGGTCGCAGAACTACGACAACTTCAACGATCCCAAGATCATCGGCTGGCTCGAGCAGGCCCGTTCCACCGCGGACCCGAACGCCAGGGCAGCCCTGGTGGCCAAGGCGGAGGAACGGACGGCGGCTTTGCTGCCGTGGATTCCGAACGTGCAGCCGGTCAACCTGCTGATCCTGGCCAAGAACCTGACCGGCACAATCGCCTCGTTCGCTTACATGTTCGCGCCCTGGGCTAATCAGCTCGGCGGGAGATGACGGCGTGCGCCTGGCGTTCCTAGCCCGCAGGCTGGCGATGCTGGTCGCCAGCCTGCTGGTCGCCAGCTTCGTTATCTTCGGTGCGCTCTACCTCGCGCCGGGCAACCCGATCGCAGCGCTGTCCGGCGGCCGGTCCCTGCCGCCGAGCAGCCTGAAGATCCTCGAAGCCCGGTATCACCTGAACCAGCCGTTCCTGGCTCAGTACTGGTACTGGCTCAGCAACGCGCTGCACGGGAACCTGGGAATCTCGATCACGCTGCGGGAGAACGTTACGACGCTGATCGCGTCGCGGATCTGGACCACGGCCGGCCTGGTCCTGTACGCCTCGGTGATCATCCTGGTGCTCGGCATCGGCATGGGCCTGCTAAGCGGGCTCCGGCCAGGCCTGCTCGACACCTCGGTCCTGGTCTCGAGCGCCGTCTCGGCCGCGATTCCGTCTTTCGTCGCGGCGATCGTCCTAGTCGCTCTGTTCGCGGTCAAGCTCCGCTGGTTCCCCGCTCTCGGTAACGGCACGGACCTGCTCAGCAACATGCGCCATTTCACGCTGCCCGCTTTCGCGCTCGCGCTCTCCTCGCTGGCCATCGTGGCCCGGGTCACCCGGTCCGCGATCCGCGAGGAGGCCGACCGGGAGCACGTTCAGACCGCGGTCAGCCGCGGCATCCCGCGCCGCCAGCTGGTCAGGAAGCACATCCTGCGCAATGCGGCCATCCCGATCACCACCATCTCGGGTATCACGATCGCTTCGCTGATCGCCGTCGCCGCAGTCGTCGAGACGGCGTTCAGCCTGAACGGGCTCGGCGCGTACCTCGTGACCTCGGCGCAGGACAAAGATCTGGCTGTGGTTCAGGGCATCTCGCTGGTCCTGGTCACCGCGTTCGTCGTCATCAACGTCGCGGTCGACCTGGCCTACGCCGTGCTCGATCCGCGCGTCACGCTCGGGAGCCGGGCAACATGAGTACCGCGGTCCCGCTGGTCACTGTCCAGGCACCGCGCGGTGGCGGCCGGGCGGTCGGGTTGCTGCGCGGCACCGGGCTGGCGGGAATCGCCTCGGCCGTGGTTATCGGTGTCGCGACGATTGTCGCGGTGATCGGGCCGCTGGTGGCGCCGTACAGCGCCACGCTGCCGAACCTCGCGCTCGCCTTCGTCGGCCCGACCGGCGGGCACGTGCTGGGGTTCGACTTCCAGGGCAGGGACGTGCTGTCACGGTTGCTGGCCGGCGCGACGTCGTCAATGCTCGGGCCGCTGGCGGTGGTGCTCGGTGCCCTGCTGGCCGGCACGGTACTGGCCGTCATCGCGGCGTGGCGGCGCGGGGTAGCGGACGCCGTGATCTCCTCCGGGCTTGACATCCTGTTCGCGTTCCCCGGCATCCTGCTGGCAGTGCTGGCCGCGGCGGTATTTGGCGCTGGGTTGCCGGCCGCGGCGATCTCGCTGGCGATCGCGTACATGCCGTATGTCGCCAGAGTGCTTCGCGGCGCAGCGCTCAAGGAGCGCAGTCAGCCGTACGTCGCGGCGCTCGAGGTCCAGGGTGCATCATCGACCACGATCTGCCTGCGCCACATCGTGCCGAACATCATGCCGCTGATCGTCGCGCAGGCGACGATCCTGTTCGGCTACGCGATGGTCGACCTCGCCGCGATCTCCTTCCTCGGCCTCGGCGTGCAACCGCCCGCGGCCAACTGGGGCGTGATGATCTCCGAGAATCAAGTCGGAATCCCGCAGGGCTACCCGCTGCCCGCGCTCGCACCCGGCGGCTGCATCGTCGCGGTCGTGATCGCGTTCAACGTCCTTGGCGAGCGGCTGTTCGAGCAAGCGCAGGCCCGCCGGTGAGTGCCGTGCAAGCGGGCGCGGGGCGGGCCGAGGCGACGGTCCGCTCCGGCGAGCCGCTGCTCGAGGTCGAGGGCCTGACCGTGCGGCTCCAGGTCGAAGGGGCACAACGGAGCGTCCTTCGCGATGTTTCCATCAGCGTCAGTCCCGGCGAGGCGGTAGGCCTGGTAGGCGAGTCCGGTTCAGGAAAGTCGATGACGGCCCGGGCGATCGACCGCCTGCTGCCCCATGGAGCCGAGGTCAGCGGCGAGATTCGGTTCGGCGGTGCGGACGTCATGGCCCTCTCAGGCGCAGCGCTGCGCGGCTTCCGCAATCAGGTCGCGATGATCTTCCAGGATCCGCGCGCCCACGTGAACCCGGTTCGGCGGATCGGCGACTTCATGACTGAGGCGCTCCGCACCAACCTGGACGTGCCAGCCGCTGAGGCGAACCGGCGGGCCGCGGACATGCTTGGCCAGGTGGGGATCATGGACGGGGAGCGTCGGCTACGCCAGTATCCGCACGAGCTATCCGGCGGCATGCTGCAGCGCGTCATGATCGCCGCGGCGCTGCTGACTGAGCCGAAGCTCCTGCTCGCCGACGAGCCGACAACGGCGCTGGACGTCACGACCCAGGCCGAGGTAATGGCAATCCTCGACGATCTGCGCCGCGAGTTCGGTCTGGCCATGCTTTTCATCACCCACGACCTCGAGCTCGCGGCCGCGATCTGCGACCGCACCGCGGTGATGTACGCCGGGCAGATCGTCGAGGTACGCGAGTCGGCGCTGCTGCACGACGATCCGCTGCATCCGTACACCGCGGCGCTGTCGGCGGCGAGGCCGGACATCGCCCAGACCGCTGCCAGGCTCGCCGCGATACCAGGCCGCCCACTTTCAGCCTTCGAGGCGCCGGACAGCGAGTGCGCGTTCGCTCCCAGGTGCCCGCACGCTAAGGACATCTGCAGGGCGGAGAATCCTGAGCTGATCAGCCTCGACGGCGGGCTGTCCCGCTGCGCCCGCGCGATCGAGCTGCGCGGGCACCTGCTGGCCGGGCCAGCTGAGGACGGGCAAACCGATGCCTGATCTGGTGACGCCGCAGCCCGGCCTCGGAGGCAACGGTGACGGGCCGGTGCTCGAGGTGAGCGGGCTGCGCAAGGAATTCGGCGACCTGGTCGCCGTGGACAGCGTGAGCTTCACGGTGCTGCAGGCCAGGTCCCTGGCGATCGTGGGGGAGTCGGGCTCCGGCAAGACAACGATCGCGCGGATGATCGTCGGACTCGAGCGGCCGACCGCGGGGAGGATCACCAGCTGCGGCCGGGATCGGTCCAGCCCGGCGCGCTCGGCCAGGGAGCGACGGCGGCGCGGCAGCGAAGTCCAGATTGTCTTCCAGGACCCGTACACCAGCCTGGATCCCCGGCAGACCGCCGAGGCGACGATCGATGAGGTACTGCGGCTGCATCACGGCTGGCCTAAGGAACGCCGCCGGGCGAGGATCGACGAGCTGGCTGGCCTCGTCGGCCTCGACGAACGGCAGGTCAGGGCGCTGCCACGGGCGTTGTCTGGCGGCCAGCGGCAGCGGGTTGCGATCGCCCGCGCGCTTGCCGCCGAGCCCCGGCTGCTGATCCTCGACGAGTCGGTCGCGGCGCTCGACGTCTCCATCCAGGCCCAGGTCCTGAATCTGCTTGCCGACATCCGCGACTCAACCGCCGTCTCATATGTCCTGATCAGCCACGATCTCGCCGTGGTGCGCCAGCTGACCGACGACGCGATCGTGCTGCACCGCGGCGTCGTGGTTGAGCGCGGTCCGACGCCGCGGGTGCTGGACAGCCCGGAGCACGAGTACACCAAACGGCTACGCGCCAGCGTGCCAAGGCCTGGCTGGAAGCCCAGGCGCGGGGCGTTGCTTGGCGCCCGGGAGGATTCTGGGACGCCATGAGTGACCTGCACTACCTGTCCGCCACCGACGCGCTGGCGATGTTCCGCCGCAAGGAGCTCTCGCCGGTTGAGCTGGTCGAGGCGATGATCGCGCGGGCCGAGGCGGTCGAACCCGCCATCAACGCAATCGCCGAGTCGCGGTTCGACGAGGCGCTCGAAGCGGCCAAGGCGGCCGAAGCCAGGTACGCCACCGGCGAAGCGCTCGGCCCGTTGGACGGACTGCCGGTCGCGGTCAAGGAGGAGGCCCCCATCGCGGGGCAGCGCAATACGCTCGGCTCGCTGCCGCTGCGCGACGTCGTCGCCGAGCACACGGCCGCGTTCGTTCAGCGGATCATCGAGGCTGGCGGGATTGTGCACGCCAGGACCACCACCCCGGAGTTTTCCAGCGCTCCGGTGACCTGGTCGAAGCTCTGGGGGGTCACGCGGAACCCGTGGAATACCGACTTTTCCCCGGGCGGTTCGAGCGGCGGGTCGGGCGCGTCGCTGGCCGCCGGGTCGACGACGCTGGCGACAGGCTCGGACATCGGCGGATCGATCAGGATCCCGTCGTCCTTCTGCGGCGTCGTCGGGTTCAAGCCGCCATACGGTCGCGTCCCCGAGGTGGCCCCGTTCAACCTGGACCACTACTGTCATGAAGGGCCGATGGCTCGCTCCGTGGCCGACTGCGCGCTGCTGGAGAACGTGATCGCCGGCCCGCATCCCAGCGATGTCGCGTCGGTGCGCCCGAAGCTCGAGATTCCGGCGAAGCTGGATCCCATCGGCGGCATGCGGATCGCGCTCTCGGTCGACCTGGGTTGTTACGAAGTCGACACGGATGTGGCAGCGAACACGCGCGCAGCCGCTGACCGGCTGCGCGACGCTGGCGCCAGCGTGCACGAGGTGTCCTTGCCCTGGGACCTGGACACGATCGCCAGGACCGTCAATATCCATTTCGCCATGATCTTCGGCGCCTCGATGAAGGAGATCAACGATCAGTTTCCCGATCAGCTGACTTCCTACGTCAAGCGGTTCGTTGCGGATGCCGAGCTGGTGAGCAAGGACGATTTCTATGCGGGTCTCGGACTCGAGGCGGCCTTCTACGCGCCGCTCGGCCAGCTACTCGTGGACTACGACGCGCTGATCTGCCCGACCTTTGCGGTGCCGGGGTTGCCGGCCGAGTACGACATCGACGACGTGGTCGAGGTGAACGGCAAGCCGGTCGAGCGCTGGCTGGACGTTTCGATGACGCTGCCGTTCAATATCGCCAGCCGGTGCCCGGTGCTGAGCGTCCCGTCCGGGTTGTCCAGGGATGGGGTGCCGACCGGTCTGTCGATTGTCGGCAAAACCTACGACGACGTGACCGCGTTCCGCGTGGCAGCCGCGCACGAAGAGCGGCTCCCGTGGTTGGCAACGTCCGGCCCGAGGCCCGCCCTGTGACAGGAAGCTCGCCGGCGCCTGCACTGATGACCGGAGCGCCGCCGTTCCCGGCGGATTCTGCCGTCACGCTCGCCAACTGGCAGGACCCGCCGTTCAACCGGTGGGCGTTCCAGCACGTGCGGGAACTGATCCCAAGCGCACGGATCGCCGGCAGGCCAGGTCCCGTGCGACCGCTGCCGAGGGATGAGGGTGACCTCGGGCGCGTCGCGTTCGCCGTGAGCGGGCGCAGGTTGACCGTTGCCGAATTCCTCGAGGACACCTGGACCGATGGGTTCCTGGTCCTGCATCGCGGCCGGGTGATCACCGAGCAGTACTTCAACGGCATGCGACCTGAGACACCGCACTTGCTGATGTCGGTCTCGAAGTCGGTCACGGCCACCGTCGCCGGGATCCTCGCGGGCAGGGGCGTCCTCGACCCGGGCGCCGAGGTTACGGCAATCGTGCCGGAGCTCGCCGCCACCTCGTTCGCCGGCGCGACGGTGCAGCATCTGCTCGACATGCGTACAGGCACCCGGTTCAACGAGGATTACGAAGACCTGGAAGCTGACGTTCGTAGCTACGAGCGGGTGTACCTGTGGCGCCCGCCCGCCAGCCAGCAGGCCAGCGGGCAGGAGCCCGGCGACGCTCTCAGCTACTTCGCTACCCTGCAGAACGACGGTTCGCACGGCGGCCCGTTTCGGTACCGGTCGATTCTCACGGACGTGCTCGCGTGGGTGATCGAAAGGGCCGCCGGTCAGCGCCTGCACGACTTGATCAGCAGCGAGCTGTGGCGGCCGATGGGCGCCGAGTTCGACGCCGAGATCACGGTCGACCGCGCGGGCAACCCGATGGCCGACGGCGGTGTCAGCGCGACCTTGCGGGATCTGGCCCGGTTCGGGCTGCTGTTCCTGCGTCGGGGCCGGGCCGGGCGCCGCCAGGTCGTGCCAGCCTGGTGGGTCGACGACACGGTGCGCGGCGCGGCGGACGGGCCGCGCGCGTTCGCCGAGGGCGACGAGCGGTCCGGGTTTCCGCCCGGCGGCCATTACCGGAACTGCTGGTGGGTGCGCGACCCGGCGTTGCCGTTCTATCACGGCAGCGGGATCAATGGGCAGGGCGTGTTCGTGCACCGGCCGTCGCAGACCGTCGTCGCCAAGTTGTCCACCTGGCCGGTCGCCTGGAGCGAGGAGCTCTACGGCCAGACCGTGGCCGCGGTGCTGGCGATCGCCGAAGCGCTAGCGGACCGCGGTTAGCGCTGCTGGCCGGGTTTGCCGGCCTCGCCCGGCCGGACGAGCCCGGTCTCGTAGCCGTAGACCACCGCGTGCGTCCGGTCGCGCAGCCCGAGCTTGGCCAGGATCCTGGTGACGTGGGTCTTCGCGGTCGTCTCGCCGATCACCAGGGTCCTGGCGATATCGGCGTTGGAGCGGCCGCGGACAAGCAGGTCGAGCACCTCGCGCTCTCGTCCGGTGAGCCGGCCGAGGTCGGGCGCTGCCGCCGGGCGGCCGCTGACGAAGTGTCCGATGAGCCGTCGCATCGGCGCCGGGGAGACCAGGGCATCGCCGGCCGCCGCCGCCCGGATCGCGAGCACGATCTCCTCCGGCGGGGCGTGTTTCAGCAGGAATCCAGTCGCGCCGGCCAGCAGCCCGTCGAAGACGTACTCGTCGAGATCGAAGGTAGTCAGCAGGACCACCCTGGGTGGGTCCGGCGTCAGAGCGACAACCCGTTTTGTAGCCTCGATGCCGTCCATCACTGGCATCCGTATGTCCATTACGACGACGTCGGGCCTGAGCACGGCCGCCCGGCTGGCTGCCTGTAGTCCGTCGCCCGCCTCGCCGACGACCTGGAAATCGGGCTGCGTCGCGATCAGCTGAGCCACGCCGGCCCGTACCACAGGCTGGTCGTCGGCAAGCAGGATCCTGACGGTCATGAGTTGCTCGGCAGGAACGCCCGCACGACGAAGCCCTGCTGGCGCTGCCCGGCCTCGAACTGACCGCCGAGCAGGCGGACGCGCTCACTCACCCCGGCGAGCCCGGCTCCGCCCCCCGGGCCAGCCGGCTCCGCCGGAGCCATGGGGGCGCCCATGTCCGCGGCAGGTCCCTCGTCCGCCACTTCGATCAGAATCCCGGCCTCGCTGTAGCGCAGGCGCACGGTCGCGGCCGTGCCGCTGGCGTAGCGGATCGCGTTGGTCAGGCCCTCCTGCACGACGCGGTAGCCGGCTAGCTCGGTCGCGTCGGCCAGCGGCCGTGCCTGGCCGTCGATGACGAGCTCGGCACGCAGTCCGCAGTCCCTGGCCCGCTCGATCAAACGGGGCACGTCATACAGCCTCGGCTGCGGGGCGGGCCGAACATCCGGCAGTCGGTAAGCGCCGTTGCCATCGGCAGCGTCGGTCCGCCGCAGGCGTCGGACCAGGGTGTTGAGCTCGTCGAGTCCCGCGCGGGCGCCCTGCTCTATCGCGACTACCGCGGCGACGGGTGCCTGCGGGTTGGCTGCGGACGCGAATCTGGCCGCGCCGGCTTGCACCGCGATGGCGCTGAGCTGATGCGCCACGACGTCGTGAATCTCGCGCGCCAGGTCGGCGCGTTCTTGCTCGTGCACTTGCCTGGCGAGGCTGGTAGCGAGGTCCTGTCGCGCAGCGGTGTTCGTTCCGATGACCAGGGCTGTGCCGAGCAGCGCACACGCGACGGCGGCGGAGTGGTTGCCGCCGCCGGCCTGCAGGGTGACGATCGCGGCGATGACCGCAACGACCACAAGCACCCGCGCGGCGCGACGTATTGCCTGACTGCCGTATGCACCGAGCCCGTATGCCGCGGTGAGCACAGCGGCGCTCGCCGACCACAGGTTCAGGTGCGCGGCGAACTTCACTGTGAGCGCTGTCGCAGCCGCGCCGAACACGATGGCTGGTTGCTGGCGCCGCCAAAGGAACGGTACCGACTGCAGGGCAGCGAGCGCACTGATGCCGAGGATCGCTAGCTCTGGTCCGCGGTGACCTGGCGGGCGCCACCACCACGGCACGTCGAACAGAGCCCAGATTGCGAGGCCGACTGCGAGCAGGCGGTCTGCTATGACCGGCGTCAACCGTCGCCTGGCCAGGGCTCCACTGCGCATGCCTCGACGATACGTCGCGAGCGGGCTGCGCCAGCGTGTCATACGGTCACGTCCCCGGCGAACCGCCAGCGCGCGGTCAGGGCGGCCGCCGTGGCTGTGATGGTCATGCCCAGCAGCCCGGCCAGCTGGCCGAGCTGGTGCCCGCTGCCGGCGAATCTGCTCCAGAAATTGGTGGGCAGGTAGCCATTGGCCGGGAAGCTCATCCAGGCCTGGATGAAGGAGGCGGGGGAGAGCCGTCCCACACTGGCGATGCCTGCCAGGAGCAGCGCCAGCAGAAACACGCCAGCCGTAATCGCGGTTGTAGCGAGCTGGCCGCGGGCGATCGTGCCCGCAGCGGTCGCCACGGCGGCGAACAGGCCAAGCACGAGTGCCGCTCGGCTCGCCGCTGCCGCGGACGAACCGAGTCCCGCCCAAAGTCCCGTGTGAGCGGCCGGAAGTCCGACGCCGGCCGCGATGAGCGGACCGGCGAGTGCCAGGACCGCCCAGCAGATGAGCATCGTCGCTACGCCAGCTGCCCAGATCGTCAGCCATTTCGCGGCTAGTACGAGGCCGCGGCGCCCCTGCCTGCTGAGCAGCTGCCTGATTGTCCGCTGCCCCCACTCACCGCCCCAGTGCCCGCCTGCCACTAGCGCGATGATCATCAGCCCGGGCAAT
>Ga0066388_100000167_pt1 | contig 25584 bp, 20 predicted proteins | sample PanSoiMetaGPlot6_FD_64539 | JGI IMG/M metagenome (GOLD analysis project Ga0066388, IMG submission 64539) | Tropical forest soil microbial communities from Panama analyzed to predict greenhouse gas emissions - Panama Soil - Plot 6 (Hybrid Assembly) | ecosystem: Environmental > Terrestrial >...
TGGCGTGGAACATGTAGGCGTTCCAGGTATCGACCGGGAACTCGTTGCGGCGGATGTTGAAGATCATCTCGTACGACGGTCCGAACATCGTGCCGCCGTCGACCTCGATCTGGTAGAACTTCCGCTCGTCCTCGATCCGGTAGGCCTGCGCGTCGTGCGCGATCATCACCACCCGCACGTCCTTGTACTTGGTGCGCAGGAAGAGCAGGTTGAGGAGGAAGTACGCCTTGGCGATGGCCAGCGGCTCACCGCCCATCGACCCGGAGCGATCGAGGTCGAAGAAGACCACGCACTTGCTGTCGTCGTCGAGCGTCTCCTCGACCCGGTGGTAGCGCATGTCCTTCTTGGCGAACGGCACCTGCTTGGTGCCGGGGATGTTGCCCTTCTTGACCCGCTTGCCGGTCTTGTTCTGTTGGGTTGCCGGCGCGGCATCGTCGCGCTCTTCCGCCTCGGGCTGGCCATCGGTGAGGAACTTGCCCGGGTTGGCATTCTTCATGCCGATCGCCCGGCGCACGCGCGCCCGGGCGGTCTCGGTGCGCTTCAGGCGGGGCTTGGGACCGTTCGGCTGTGTGCCGCGGTACTTGTGGGCCTTGACCTTGGTGGTGGCGAGCTTCTTCTTCAGCATGTCCGGGAGCTCCATCTCCTCGAACAGCATCTGAATGAACTCCTCCATCGAGATCTCGACGTAGATCAGGTCGCCGGGCTGGTCGCCGGCTTTCTTGCCTTTGCCCTGCCCGCCGCTGCCGTCACGGCCGTAGCGCCAGCGAGGCTCGTAGCCGCCGCGCACCGGCACCTTGATCTTGCCCTTGCCATCGGGCCCGAAGATCGGGTTGCCGCCGATGATGCCCGGCAGCTGCGGCTTGATCTGGTCGCGGATGCGGTCCTTGTGGCGCTCGCGGTCTTCCCTGGTGCGGTCGCCGTCGCCGTAGTCGGGCGGGTTGATGATCGCATCCAGGGCGATGCTGCGGGTCAGCCCCTTAAAAGGAATCTCGGAGCTGCCCGAGTCGAGCACAGCGAAGGTGTTCGCCTGAGGCTTTTCTTTGTTCGACATGGTTGAGACCTCCAATTCTGCGGTTGACAGAGTGGATAGGCTGGCAGCAAGTACCAGCCCGGGAGACTTAGCGCTTGTCAAGCGACTCGTGCAAAATAGAAGGAACGGCAGGCAGGCCCGACGCCGAAGCGCCTGACCTGCCCGCCTGCTCCAGCGGCGAGTCGCCCTCAACCTCTCAGGAGGCCAACCTGGCGGTTAGATCTCCTTGAGGAAGTCGCGGGTCTCCTCGGCCTCCTTCAGAACCTCGTCGGCGCAGTGCGCGCAGAAGCCGTGGTGCTTGACCAGCCGCTCCTTGGCGCCCTGCAGCTTGCGCTTGTCCTCCTCGCTCCGCGAGTTCGTGGAGCTCAGGATGCGCGCGGTGTCCTTGACCCGACCGCAGACGTAGCGCTTGACCGCGTTGGCCAGCGGCTCGTAGGCGGTGTAAGGCACGTCGAGCTTCTGGTTCTCGGTCATCCAGGCGTTGATCGCTCCCGAGACCTCCGCACGGAACTTCGGCGCCTGCGCCGAGGTGATGTTGAGGTCGGGGTCGGCCTCCACCGCCCGCATGAAGTCCTCGTCCGGGCCACGGCCGTAGCCGGAGCTGCCAGAGCTGCGCACGTTGCCGCCGGTGTTGTAGGCCTGGACGTTGTCCAGGTAGCGCTTGAACACGTTCTGGCACTCCGGCTCGAACTCCTCGACGAGAGCAGCGAGCACCACGCGAGCGAGCTTCTTGCGCCGGTCGTCGTCGAGCGACTTGCCGATGAAGACGCGGTACTTCTCCTGCTTCTTCTCGTCGGCGATGTGACGGATCTCCTGGTAGAGCGCCTCCCGGAGCTCCCGGCTGGTCACGCAGCGGTGGCCCTTCTGCTCCGCCTCCGCGGCCAGCGCGGTGACGAGCTTGTCGGTGGCCCGGGGCGACCAGCCCTCCATGCCCTCGTACGGGCTGGCAGCCCGCTTGAGCGCCTGGATGTCGATCTTGGTGCCCATGCCACGCAGGCGGCCCTCGTCACCGTTGTAGGCGAGCAGCTTGATCCAGAGGTCGGACACCTTGGCGTCCTCCTCGAGCCGCGTCAGCACCTCGAACTTGGCCATGTACTCGACCACGGTCGGCTCCAGGTGCACGCCGCCCTCGTCGAGCGGGCGCGCGAAGTCGGACATCTCCCAGAGCTTGCGCACCACCTTGGTGGCCTCGGAGTACTCGAGCGGGTAGCCGAAGTTGACCCGCACGAAGCGGTCCAGGTACGGCTCGTTCTTCGGCTCGTTCTCGAACTCCTTGAACTCGGGAGCGTTCGAGTGGTAGACGATCACCGTGTCGATGTGCAGGTTGCGGCGCATCGGATCGGGAGCGGGGATGCTCTTGTCCTGCGTCGCCTCCAGCACGGAGCGGTGGGCCTCCTTCGGGTTCTTGAAGCCCTCGACGAACTCCAGGAGCCCGCGGCTGGCCAGGTTGTAGGAGCCGTTCAGGAGCACCGCGTGCGGGGAGTTGCGGTCCACGTTGCCGAGCGCCGCGATGTCCTCCTCGCCGATCATCACCCGGATGTCGAAGTTGAGCGGCTGCACCTCCTTCACGGAGCAGATGCCGATCGAACCCTCCTGGTCGTCCTTGAAGTAGAAGGAGTCGATTGCGAAGTTGACCAGGCGATCGGTGGCCGTGCCCTCGTCGTCGGAGAACTTGCCCAGCACCTTCTCCTGGCAGAACGGGCAGGGGTGCCCCAGGTTGGCCCGGGTGGAGCGGGGCAGACCGAGAGCGAAGACGATGGCGCTGACCAGGTCCTCGGCGTCGGCGAGCGAAGCCAGCCCCTCGAGCGTCGGCTCGATGTCGTGGTCCTTGAGGACCTTCTGCGCGTCTCGACCGCTGAAGCTGAGCTTGTCGACGATGCCGAGACCCTTGAGGATCTCCTGCCGCACCGCCTTGGCGCTCGTCTTCTTGCCGCGCGCCGCCTCCTGCGCCACCTCGTGAACGAGGAAGAGCAGGTTGAGCGGGTTCTCGTGCATCGGGCACTCGGCCGGGAACGGCAGCGGCTCGCAGCCCTTGAGGATTTTCTTCAGCTTCTTGACGAACTGCGACTTGCCGGAGCTCTTCGGCCCGATCAGCACCAGCACCTGCTTGTCGGCCTCGGCACCACGCACGGCGGCGCCGAAGTACTCGGTGACCACGCGGTGGATGGCCGGCTCGATGCCGTGGAACTCCTTGAAGGCGTTGTAGGCGACGATCGTGTCCTTGCCGAAGATGCGCTGCAGCTTCTCCGAGCGGAGCTCGTTCTTGCCCTGGCGCATGATCAGCCGGTACATGCGCGCCTTGGCCGACTCGACGTAGGCCGGGTGTTCACGGGCGGCAGCGAGCAGGCTGGCGAACGTGCCCGTGAAGGGCTCCTCGGGGAGAGAGAACTTCTTATCGATGACGGTGTTCATGGTTATCACCTTTCACAGGTTTAGGCCTGGTTGGTCCAGAGCTTGAACTCTTTGAAGTAAGCCAGCGCCACCTCGCGGCAGTGCGGGCAGTAACCGAGCTCGTCGAAACGCTTCAGAGAAGCTGCACGCAGCACCTTCTCCGCTTCGTCCAGCTGCAGCTCATCGGTAAGCATGCGCTCGACGACCTTGGCGATCTCGCCGTCGAGATGCCTGGAGATCGCCTTCTCGAGCTCGGGCAGCGTCCGCCAGGTGATCTGCACGTCGGGGCACTTCTCGTGCTCCCCGTGCTGGGCGGCGTGCTCGGTCAGGAGGTTGGTGAACTGGGACTCGAGCCCCCGGCGGAAGCGGTTGCGCTCGTCCTCGGAGGTCTTGCCCATCAGCTTCTCGATGCCCTCCAGGAAAGCGGTGTCGACGTCGATCTTGCGGTTGAAGCTCTTGTCGAACACCTTGGCCTCGCCGACGGCGGCAGCCGTGGCGTGCAGCCGATACTTCTCGAAGATCTCGCCGGCCCGCTTCTCGTAGTCCGGCGAGAAAGCGCCCACGAACTGGGCACGGAGCAGGCGGCGGTACTCCTTCTCCACGAAGTTGGCGCTGGCGTCGTGCGACCTGGGCTCGGCCAGGTGCTCCCGGCAACGCTCCAGGTTCTCCTTGTCCTCGCGCGTGAGGCCGGGCGTCTTCAGCTCGATCTCGATGCGCGCGCGCAGGTAGCCGAGCATGCTCATGGCGGCCACGCACCGGTGCTTGGCGCCCTTGGCCGACAGCGCCAGCTCAGAGACCTGGCTGACAGCCGAGAGCATGAGCCCCATGTTCAGGCCGATCATGGCCTCGTCTTCGCCGGCCTTCTCCCAGAGGTCGGCAACGGTCAGGGCGTCGTTCCCGGCCTCGGCGCTGGTCTTGGTGCCGGAGGCGCCGGCCGCTCCGCTCCAGCGGTCGGTCTCGCTGAAGCTGGGGCTCAGCCTGGAGAAGCCCTTGTGCAGCGGGATGTTCTCGCCGTCGTAGATGCGCATGCGCAGGTCGAGAGGGACGTTGGAGTCCCTGATGTCCGGCTTCATGCGGCTGGCAACAGCGAGAGTGGCGGCCACCCGCAGCGCCAGCGGATCGAGGTGCGGTCGCGCCTTCATGATTGACAGGAAGTCGCGGTAGGCCTGGATCTCCTCGCTGACCGAGGTGTTGTAGGGGATGGCCAGGATGCGGTTGCGGCGCGTGAAGCGGCTCGGGTCCTTCTGCGCGTCGATGAAGTCTTTCCAGGCTCCATTGTTGGACTGGGCGAGGAGCACTGCGTCGAGGGCCAGGTAGCCGTGGCTGTCCGAGCACTCGTCGCTGCCGCTGGTGAGGCGGCGCGCTTCGGTGGCATCCAGGAGCGCATCGAGCTCGAGCGTCTTTCCGGGCGCCGGCTTGGCGACCGAGAAAGCCTCGGGCATGTCGACGATGCCGCGGCTGCCCTGGCGCAGTGCCGCCTTGAGCGAGCAACCCTGCCCAGGCATCCAGGCGCTGATGCCAGCGTGACGGGAGGACAGCCTGAGGGCGACCACCTCGACCGGGCCGAGGTTGGGGCTCTGCTCGTCCTTCATCGCCTGCTTCCAGCAGTGGGCGCAGGGCTCGCCCGCCACCTTCAGGAGGTCGGTGAGCAGCTCGCCGATCTCGAGCTTGTCGGCGAGCGCCTTGAGCTGCCCCGGGCTGAGCAGCTTGAGCAGGTTGATCGGGTTCTCGTTGACCGGGCAGCCCTTGACCGCATAAGCGATCTCGCCCTCGATACAGGCCTTGAGGGCGTCGGCGAGGAAGGTCTTGCCACAGCCAGGACCACCGATGATGGTGATCATCTGACGAAGCTGGTAGCCGTTCTGGGCAGCAGCTTCCAGGAACTTCATGATGCGGGTGACCGTGCGCTGGCTACCGCGAACGTGCTGAAAGGCCAGGTACAGGGGGATGCCCTGCGCCTTCAGCATCTTCAGGTAGGGTACCTGCTCCGGGGAGGTCTTCTCGGCCTCCTCGATGCTGACCTCACCCCGGCTCTTGATCGCGCGCACCAGGAGAGCCGCAGCCGTGTCTGCCCGCTCGGGGTGCTCCTTCAGCTGCTGAAGGAACTTCGAGAAGGGCATCGTCTCCTCGACCAGCGGCGGGAGCTTGAGAAGCTCGTCGAGTTCGTGTTTCTCGGTGGACATGCCGTAACTCCTTTCCTTCCGGAAGGTTAGTGAGAAGCTTCTGCTGCCAGCGCAACACCGCTGCCTCGTCAGGTAGCGGTTATCGGGAAGCGATGCGCAAGCAGCGTTGCAGAGTTAAGCGGCCACTCAGCTGCAAGCCAGAACGGAAGCCAGTCTCCAGAGGCTCCTTCCAGGGAAGGGGCGTTGAGCGGTTTCCGGGGCAAAGGCTAAGCTGAATGCTGAGGTGGTACGGTGATTCCTTGAACTCTTGGAAGTAGATCAAATGACGAACTTCAACGTAGCAAAATGAGCAGTCTGGCCCAAATCTTCATTGAGAAGTGATGACATGGCTTTGGGGGAATATAAAGAAAAGCCTAATCGCCCCCTGGAGGGTGGGAATTCTACGTACGATTCGACCTTTGAAAGTGACAGCGGTTGGGGAAAACCACGAGCGCTGGTTGTCCGTTATTGACTACCCCGGGCGGGCAATTCTGGGGTATTTAAGGGAGTGTGCCACCAGCATTAGTGGCACCTAATATATCGGGTTTTCCAGGTATCAGATTGTTAAGAAACTGTTTAATGGCTAGCGCGGCTCAGCCACCAACGCCGTTCTTGGCCCGGGAGACAGCCTTCTGGCGCAGGCAGGCTTCGATGAACTGGTCGAGATCGCCGTTCAGCACGGCCTCGACCTGAGGTGTCTCTACCCGGGTGCGCACGTCCTTGACCAGGCGATCGTCCAGAACGTAAGAGCGGATGGCGTTGCCGAAGCTGGCGGCCACTGTCTCACCCTTGATTCGGGCCAGCTCCTCATCGCGTTCAGCCTGCTTGATAGCCAGCAGTTTAGAGCGCAAAAGCTCCATGGCCAGCGCCTTGTTTTGCAGCTGGCTGCGCTCCTGCTGGCATTTGACGGCGATACCGGTCGGCTTGTGCACAACCCGGACTGCCGTCTCGACCTTGTTTACGTTCTGTCCGCCGGCGCCGCCCGAGCGCATTGTGTCGATCTCAATCTCTTCGTCCTTGATCTCCACCAGCGAATCTATGTCGCTCATCAGAGGGCTCACCTCCACGGCCGCGAAGCTGGTTTGCCTGGAATCGTTGCCCTGCTTGAACGGCGACTTGCGGACAAGCCGGTGCACGCCCTTCTCGCAGGTGAGATAGCCGTACGCGTATGGTCCGTCCACGCGGAAGGAGACGCTCTTGAGACCTGCCTCTTCGCCGGGAGACTGATCGAGTATCTCAGTCTTGTAGCCCCGGGACTGGCACCACCTCAGGTACATCCTCAACAGCATCTCAGCCCAGTCTTGAGCGTCGGTGCCGCCGGCACCGGCATTGATGGTGACAAGCGCTGGGGAATCGTCGTATTCGCCTGAAAGCAGCTGGGTAAGCTCAAACCGCTCCAGCTCCTTGTTCAGGCGCCGGCAGCCCGATTCCACCTCAGCGGCGATTGACTCATCTCCCTCCTCCAGCCCGACCTGAACCAGCACGGACAGGTCGCTGGCTGCCGCCTGCCACGACTTGTACTGGTCAAGAGCGGCTTTCAACCGGCTCTGGCGCTGGGTAACCTGCTGGGCCCTTTTCTGGTCCTGCCAGAAGTCAGCGACGAGCATCTCCTCTTCTAAGACCTTGAGCTCCTGTCTGATTCTGTCCGGCTCAAAGAAAATCCCTGACTTTCGTCAGGCGCTCCTCAATTGCCTCTACTTCCCGCTTCAGTTCAGCTAGCATCATATTGAGCGACCTGGCTCCACCTGGAAACTTGCCTGATTCTAACACCGCTTTCCGGGCGCTGGCTGCCTATGCTTCCATTGTAGCCCTCAGCCAGCCGTGGTTTTCGGGGCCTCGGTCCGGTTCGCTATAATCCTGCTAAGCTGGTAGACCAACCTGTTCACCTGCCAGGAGGGAGAGATGACCCGGTCCTTATGGTTGGACAGCTCTTCCGGGAGAAGCCATGAGGAGCTGGACGTTGCCATCATCGGCGGTGGCATAATCGGGGCCGGGGCTGCCTACTGGCTGTCCCGGCGGCAAGGGCTGAAAGTGGCGCTAATGGAGGGTACCCGCCTGGCTGGTGGAGCCACCGGGCGCGGCGCTGGTTTTGTCTTAAGGGGCGTTCGGCCTTATTACAATCAGGCCGTTAAGACCTATGGCCGGGAGCCGGCCAAGTACCTGCTTGGTTTTGCCGAGGAAAGCCAGGCGCTTCTGCGCGATCTTGTGCAGAGGCATGGCAATTCCTTTGAACTGATCGCCTGTGGGTCTTATTTGCTGGCCTGCTCTCTCGAGGAGCTCCAGGATCTGCACGAATCGGCGGAGCTGATGCGCGAGGACGGTTTCGACTGCGAGTACCAGAAAGAAGATCCGCTGGGGCGTGACTTCTACGGGGCGCTATTCAATCCCGGCGATTGTGGGATTAATCCAGCGAAGCTGGTCAGAGCGCTAGCTGAGGCGAGCGGATTTTCAGTCCATGAAGACGAGCCGGTGAGCCGTATCGAGCTTGATGACAGGAAGCGACTGGTTGTTACCACCCCCAGGCGGCTTTTGACCTGTGCCAGGGTGCTGGTCACCACAAATGCCTATTCACCGCTTCTGGAGCCGTCGTTTGAGGGCAAGGTGGAGCCGGCTCGCCTGCAGATTCTGGTGACGCAGCCGCTGAGAAAGTCTATTCTCGAGCGGCTTTGTTGCGCCAACTATGGCTGGGAGTACTTCCGGCAGCTCCCGGACAAACGCCTGTTGCTTGGCGGTTGCCGCGAGCTCTTCTGCCAGCAGGAGGTTGGCTACGCCGACATCGTTACCCAGCCGGTGCAAATTGCCCTTGAGCACTACCTCAAGCAGCGCTTTCCGGATGTGGCCGGTGTGCCGATTGACTACCGCTGGTCCGGCGTGGCCGGCTATACAAACGACGGACTACCGCTGGTGGGCGAGCTGAGCCAGCTGCCTGGGGTCTACTTTGCTGTGGGCTGTAACGGTCATGGGCTGGGGTACGGCCTGAACATGTCCCGGCTGCTCACGGAGGTAGCGCTGGATGGTAAGAGCGCCGGCCAATTTGCTGCCAACCGGGCCGGGCTGGAGGCAGAGGTCGCGGCTGCCGCTGCCAAGGACAGGGTGCCTTAACTCCTGATCAGTCGCGGGGCCCGACCGGGGTAACTTCGCCGGTGGGGAGGACCCAGCGCCAGACGTTGATGCTCAGACTGTTCCTGGACTTAACTTTTGAGACTTCCACGTTGATCGGTACGCCAAACTCCGGCTCGCGCGGCTCAAGCTCAAAAGGAATCGTCACCGCCAGAGAGGTCTTGCTGGCAGAAACCAGCGGCGCCTCAAAGCCACCGATGGTGACCTTGTTTTCGCCAGCCTTCTCCGAAAAGCCCTTGCCTGTGATTGTGATCTGCATGCCTGGTGGTGCCTGCAGGTAGTTGACGCCTGTGAGTTCAGGCAAACCCTTCACCGTGAGCGGCAGGCTGTCGCTCTTGATGCCAAAGCGGTCGACCCTCACCTTGTACTCTCCCTCTTTGAGGTCCTCGGGAAGTTTGCAGGTGAGCGCTGTCGGTTTGGCGGCCGTCACCCTCACCCTGTCATTGCCCACAGTGACCGCGTTCTCCTCTGGTTTGGCACTGAAGTTGGTGCCCTCCAGTTTGACCTCTTGACCGGCCACGGTCTCCTTGGGCGCAACCGCGCTCAGGGTTATGGCCGGGGTCACCAGTCGCCAGGAGAGGGTGGCACCGGGCATTCCGCTTGCCTGAATGATCATCTGGCTGCTGCCCGCCTGAACAATGTCGGTCAGGTAGAAGCTCTGCTCAGTTTTCCCTTTGAAATCCTTCTCGCTTATCAGCGGGCGGCCGGCCAGGCTGATGCGCAGGTAGGTAAAACCCGGCGCGTTGCCTCCACCGTTGTTGAAGACAATTGTGACAGGGAGCTTCTCCTGGCCGGTGCTCAGGTCGAGGTAATCGACAAAGCGCTGGGGTTGGGCAGTTCTGGCCACGAACGGGCCGCCCTTATCAAGTGTGACCAGCTCCTGTTTGCGCTCCTCCGCGTTGGCAGGCAAAACCAGGAGGGCAACGGTCGCGGCCAGAATAAGAAGTTTGGATTTCATGTCCGAAGAGTTCCTCATCAACCGGTTTTCGGTGTCTGCTGCCTGGGCTCGCCAGGTTGCTATCAGGAAAGTCCGCAGAGAACTGGAAAAGTTGTCGCCAACACCGTTCGAGCATCATTATAGATTCTTGCCATTTGGAAAGGACACTCCGGATTGCGATCGTCTGACTTCAACTAGAAAAGATAGTAAAAATCTGGCAAGAAAGAGGAGCAGGGATCTCTCCCGGCATCCTCTTTCCCGGGCTGGAAAGCGGCCGCTTATCGAGCGAGCAGGAACACAAAGAAGCAAATGAGCAAGCGCAACGGCTTGCAGACTCACTTCCCGGCGTTCTTCGTGGTCTTGCGAGCGGTCATGCCCAGCCTGAAAAGGAAGTAGCCCAGTCCGAAGAAAAGGAGACAGAGCAGCGGGGTGGTGATGCGCGCGCTGCCCTGGAGAGAGGGCTCGATTGTGAATCCAGACAGCGCCAGGAGCATGAAGGCGATGCCGCTGAAGATGTGCGACCAGAACGCGGTGTGGGGCTTGCCGCCGGTCATCGCCGAGATGCGGGTGCTGATGCCGAGAACGGCAAAGACGAACGTGAGAACGACGAGCGAGAGCATCAGGTAGACCATGATCGTGAGTCCCCTTTCGTTGCTGAGGGTGATCGCCGCGAACCAGGTGGCACAGCTTGCCGGGGCGTTTTCCGGGCAGGCGGCGGAGCGAGCACTCGATCCGCTAGCTGCGGATTAATCAGGCTCTAAGAGGTTGAACTTTTCCTGGTATCGAGCGTTATTTGATTGGCGGAGATTGTTGCGGAAAGGTGAATTTCAACCTAACAGGGATCGGCTGGCGGTTGCAAGGAGGTGTTGTGGTTGAGGCTTCAATCAGGCAGCCGGTGGCGGGCAGATTTTATCCGTAGCGGCTATCAGCACTTGGCCGAGCCGCGCCAGGCTCTTGCCGGTAGCGCCGGTCAGGAGGGTGCCTGGGCCGCGAACTCCTCCAGAAACAGCTCGACCTCCTCGGTTTTCGGCAGGGCAGGGATCGCCCCTGCTCTGGTGCAGGTAAGCGCACCGATCGCATTGGCCCGGCGGATGATCTTTTCCAGCTCATCCAGGCTCAGCGACTGTAGCTTGATCCGCCTGTCGACCGCCTTCTCCACGTAGGGGAAAAGCCCGGAGATGACGCCGGCCGCAAAGCCATCGCCGGCCCCGGTTGCTTCCACAAGCTGCACCTGGAAGCCGGGCACGGTCCGGCTGCCGGCCTGGCAGGCAAAATGGGCACCACGAGCGTCGAGGGTAATGATAAGCAGCGGCAGGTTGTGCTCCTGCCTGAGCCTGTCGGCGGAAGCCAGCTCTCTTGAGCCGGTGAGGAATTCCAGCTCGTCCTGATTGATCTTGACTATGTCCGTCCAGCTCAAGGTTTCCAGGATCTTTTGTTTGCAAGCCTGGGCGGATGGCCAGAGCCCGATCCGCACATTCGGGTCGTAGGAGACCAATAATTTGTGAATGTGAGCCAGCTCCACCGCTTGCTTGGTCGCTTCTGCAGCTGGGTTGGAGATAAGCGAGATCGAACCGAAATGGAGAAGGCAAGCCGAGGCAAAAAGATGCGGCTTCAAGTCCTGTGGCTCCAGACGTGCATCCGCGCAGGCAATCTTGGTGAACTCCGCGAGCTTGCGATCGCCGGTCATGGTGGTGAGAACATAAGCCATCCGTGTCTGGGCGTTGGCATCGAGGGTGGTGCCGGCCGTGTCAACGCCGTCCTCGACGAGGACGTCTCTCAACCAGTGACCAAACGCATCGCCGGCGACTCGACCGATAAAGCCGGTCGATATCCCCTGGCGAGCCAGCCCGACCGCCACATTTGCTGGAGCGCCGCCAGCCGCCTTGGTAAATATCTGGGCACGATCAAGCTCTGCGCCCGGCGTGGTGCAAACCCAGTCGACAAGGATCTCTCCTAAACAGAGCACAGATGGCATTGTTTAATACGCTCCGGGGACGCCTCGCTGCTGAAGACCGCTGAACGCGAGTAGGGATGAAGCCACAAAAGCCTGATTATAAAATGAGAAACCGGCTCCCGGGGCAAGGTTTGCCGCGTTCAGACGGCCGCCCTGCCCCTAATTGCCCCTAATCTTTGCGGTTCCTACGTAGATAAACTAGTTGTCAGGTAAGCAATTTCGGGTATTATATTAGCGCTAGCGTCCTCTTGATAAGTGGGATTTTGAACATGGCTTTCTCGAAAGAAGATTTGAACGAACGCCCGGCCGAAAAGGCGGTTGAGTCGAAGGCAGTTAAGCCTAACTTTGAGGATACGTTTCGCGAGATGCGCGAGCATCCCGGCGACATACTCAAAATGCTGGGCACACTGGTCGACAAGGGAGTGACCGAAAAGGGGATCATGACTGGCACCGGCTCGCCGGAGGAAGCCTGGAAGAAGATAGAGGATGTGCTCCGCAAGGGGATGAGCGCGGAGGATACCGCTCAGCTTTTCAAGGCAGGCGAGGCAGTCATGCGCGCTGCTGCTACAGGAAAACCGCTTGACGAAAAGACCACAGAGCTGATTCAGAAGGCTGTTCAGAATACTGCCAAGCTGTACGAGCAGCAGCTGGCTAGCTGAGCAGTTCAGTTAAGTATTGCCCGGGCCGGCCAGAGCCGGGCGAAAAGCTCTCAGCGGCTGCTGGAGCCGGACGGATCTTGATTGCCGCTCTCGCGGCCAGCTTCAGACAGGAACCTGGTCAGGAGCCGGTGGAATTGGTGCACGCCAGCTTCCCATTGAGGCGAATAGCGACCACGCTCGTAAAAGCGAGATCTGATGCCTTTCTGTACCTTCTCGACGATCTCCTCATCCTCCCGCTCAACGCGATCAAGCGCTGCTCCAGCGCCGCGTCCGAGCTTGGAGCGGTCCCAGACGTAGCTCAGGAAGGATACTCGCGTGCGCGCGGGGGCAAGCGGTGTGACGATGTTCACCGACAGACCCCAGGGATAGAAATTGAACATGGTGTTCGGAAAAAGCCAGAAGTAATAGCCGGCAACCGCTTGCCCAAAATCGGGCGAGGATGGTGGAAGCTCAAAGCAAAGGTCGGAGCCAGCGGCAATGCCGATCTGCACGTTGGCATACGAGAAAAGCTCAGTCCGGTAGGCGCGGGTGTCAAGCCGGCTGGCCAGGTCCGGATGGACATAAGGAATGTGGAACCCCTCGAGGTAGTTGTCACAGTAAAGCGCCCAATTGGCGTTGACCAGGTAATCGCGAGAGAGGGCGGGATCGAGGACAAACTCCCTTAAAGGCAGCCAGTCAAGCCGCTCTCGCAGCGGCCCGATCGCCTGGTCGAGCCCGACCCGGGGGTTGATGCTGACAAAGAGAAACTTGTCCCATTGCCCAAACGGTACGCAGGCGAGGTTGTCAGCCTCTGAGGGAAAATTTCGTGCTTGCTCGAAGCCGGGCGCCGATTGGAAGCACCCATCCAGCCCGAAGCGCCTTCCGTGATAGCGGCAACGCAGCGCCTGGGCATGGCCTTCCCCTTCGACGAGCAGATTGCCACGGTGTGTGCAGACATTTGACAGGCAGTGGACCCTGTCCTCGGCATCGCGGGTAAAGAGGAGCGGTTCGTCCAGAAATCCTTCCATGAGAGTGCAGGGAAGCACCTGTCCCGGTACCTTAAGCCGGTCCGTGTCGGTTGCTAACTGCCAGCTTCTGGCAAAGACCTGTTCACGGATAAGCTCAAGGAATTTTGGCTCCGTGTAAAACTCCGCCGGCAAGGTGTGGGCATGCTCAATGCTTTCGTCGATTAGAGGCCCGGGAGCGCCCATGCTTTCTATCCATCTCTCAAATGCTGGCGATTCTAACTGGCCCTGCCCACAGGTGCAAGCAGAGCGCGCCTACGGCTCAAGAGATCTCTGGCTGGTGGCCACTACGCGATCTAGTGGGCTTCAAGCAAGAAACAGGAGGACGGACACTCTCGCTGACCGCGAGTTTGCCATCCCCCCGGGACCAGTCACCTTCCATGGCCTGCTTCTTTCAGGTCTGGCCGATGAACGGCCAAAGTAGCAGATAATTGCCCAGCTGAACGTTCCCGGTCGGTCTGATACCGGATACGATGCGTTTTGCACTCATGGAAAGACCCCTTCGCGACTGCCGCTGCCACCTGAAAATGTGTTCGAGCGGGGATGGGCGGCCGCGAGAATCGGCTTGACAGGCTGATGCCCTTAAGCCGAGTTCTCGCGGCCAATCAAGCTCCGAGTATGGCTAGAGGCTAGACCGTGCTCGGTGTGTGGGGGTAGCCGAACGTCGAGCCGAGCTTGCTGCAGAAGCAGTCCGCGCTGTGCACAATCCAGGCCTCGATCGTGCGTGGCGGCTGATCGCTGTCCGGTCCGTGGTGGCTGGCGATCAGGTGCAGAATGTTGTCGATCTCAGCCTGGCTGAACTGCTTGGACTCGTGGAGCGCGTTGGCGATGAGCCGGTAGCTTTCGATCAGGTGCCCGTTCAGGCGCCCGGCCGGAGAGAACTTGATGCCCTCGGCCCCGTACTCGTAGGCGCTGGTCTTGCCGAGATCGTGGAGCAGGGCGCCGAAGATCACGGTGGACAGGTTCACCTGTCCGTATTCCGTGGGGCGAAGCTCCATAGCCTTGAGGGCAAGCAGGCGAGCGGTCTCCGCTACCTCCGTCAGGTGCTGGAGCAGGCCGTGGATGTACGGCTCGTGCCCGAGAGCGACCGGGGCGGCTGGGGCCAGACGGAAGCGCTTTCCGAGCTCGCTATCCGGATCGAGCAGCCTTTCGGCCAGTGCGCTAAGCCTCTGATCGGGGATGGACTTGATCACGCTGGCAAGCCGGCTTTCCAGCGCCGCAAGATCACCGGGATAGCAGGGAAGCAGCGCGGACGGATCGAAGGTCTCCAGCCGCTCGACGGTCGTGACCGAGAGCTGCGGCTGTCCCTTGTACTCCTTCAGCGAGCCGCTCACCTTGATGACGTCCCCCGTCTTCAGGGTGAGGGCGTTGTTCCAGTCCACAGCCTGCAGGCTGGCGTGATGCGCGTTTTGCAGTGTGAGCCTGGTCCGGGGGAGCCGCTTGCCACCAGCAGTGGTGGCAGGCGCGGCGCTCGCCTCCAGGCTGATGATACGAAAGATCTCTTGGGCGACCGGCGTCTTTTGGGCGCCTTCGCCGGGATGAGTCGTGGCGCTCTGGCTTTTCATGGGATCTCCTTCATAGTTGAGCTCAGCCAGAGGTCCACAAGCAGCGCCGCCGAAGCGATGCCTGCCTTGTACCCTCTGGCTGTATCCACCGGTAGCAACAACGCGGATTGTCGAGGCTTTGATCCAGTCAGCAGCTATTCCTTGTCTTCGGATTCGTCGGCGCTCTCGCTGGTGGAGCTGTCTGCCCCGGCGGCATCGAGCGCCGCTCGCCGACGACGGACCAGGCGGTTGATCGCCTGCTCCTCCGCCTCTCGCCAGTTTGCGCACTCGAATACCTGGAAGCCGGTGTCCTTGGGCAGCTCGGCTTTGTCGAAGGCCCAACCGGGCTCCATCGGCAGATAGATAAAGTTTGTGTGCTGGAGGCAGGCCCCGTCCGACCGCCGGCTGTTGCCGATGTGCGCCGAGAACCTCGGGTCGATGTTGAGGTCCTCGATCAGCTCGGCGACCAGCTCGGCCTTGTTGTCCTGTGAGCTGATGATCAGATCATCGAAAACAGCATCCAGACCAGCCTGACGCACCTTGAACTTCTGAGCTTCGCGGTTGCCGATCGAGACCGCGAACATCATGAAGTTGTGGTGGGCACGACCGAGCACGGCAGCTGCGTTCGGGAAGAGCTCCGGCTCCCGGAAGAACGGTGAGCGACCGATGTCCTCGCAGATCCCCATAAAGTGCCGGTTGGAGCGAACGCCTTTGCTCTTGCATAGGCGCGTGTAGGCCTCGACCATCGCCTTGCCAAGCCCATCCCGCTCAAAGCCGTGAGTCTTGACGTGGGCGAGCTCGGCCTCGGCAATCATCCTTGTGGCGTCGGCCGGCTTGAAACCAATCGTCTTCATGAAGAAGGCGAAGCGGTCCTTGGCTTCGTTGAAGTAACGCTCGCACACGGAGATGGTGCCGTCGACATCGACCAGAAGCGCGGCAATCTTGCCGTCCGGCGCACAGTAGTTGCGCTTCGGACCGTGGCATTTCCTGCGCATGGTGGCTCCTCTTTCAGGTTCAAGGCGCAGGCCCGAAACGGAGAACGCTGGTACTGGAGTGGATCAATCCAGACCACCGACAGCGCGCTCAGAATTCGGGCGATCAAAACAGAAGCACGGGCAAACCAACTGAAAGCGCAGGTCAAGCGCTGGTAATTACCCCCGGGCCTCGAAAGAGGTGCTCTCGTGGCCTAGGCGGTGCGGTGTTTATGCTTTTTCGAGCTCTTCTGCTTGTTCGATAACGGGAAAATAAAAGACAGCCTAAACCTAGTAGGTTCATGACAGTCAGAAAAGAGAGTAGTCAAGAAGCTGTCTGCTCGCCTGCCTGAGTAAAACCGGCTCTCTTGGCTGCTTTCGTAGGGCGCGGAAGCGGTCGAAGCTAGCCATCACAGTTTTTGCGGCTGTGCTAGGTTCGCGCCTGTAAACAAATCCAGGCTAGAACAAGAGCACGCTGACCGAGACCGGGCCTGAAGCTTGGTCGCAGATCACATGCTGGCACTCATGACAAAAGAGCTGCTTGTGAGAGAGTTCTATATTGCCATTCGTACATGTCCGATCTAGGGTCAAGGCGCAATTTGACGTTCTTGATTATCAACTGGAGCAGCTGCTCAACCAAGAAACCGCTCAGTCATGAGATCTTCCCAGCACCTTTCCCTGAAGGCCGGTCATCGCTGGCTCTCGGCTAGGGGCTGCCTCCAAGCTGGTCTTCGAGCATCAGAAGCATCAGATCCCTCTATCTGGTGCAACTACATCACTGGAGGATGCCATGAATCCCGTGTTTCAGGGAGTTTTGCAGATCGTTTTCCTGATTGCGGTGCTCGTCGCGCTGGCGATCTGGGAGAAGCGTCAGTCGTCGCTTGCCAAGCGTGGCGTCGGTCGTCGTTCCAAGGATGGCGATTGTTTGCAGAAGCGCCGGCAAGACCAAACAGGGCAGCTCGTGACCCGTGCTGCTGATGGCGAGAACCGACTCGATCCCGGTCCCAAGCCGCAGGGTTTGCCTGCAGCTGCCGCCGGACCGTCTGCCGATCTCTTCTCCGTTCCTGGGCAAAAGCCTGCTTCTGCCCAGGATCAGTCTGCCGATCTTGCCCGCGCACAGGCCAGCCAGCCCACCCATCAATCGGGTGAGCGCAAGCGCCTGCGTGATCTGGGGTTGAAGCTGGGCATCTTCAATCCTGGTCGCCACAACGCGATCACCGATGTGGCCGGCGTCAAGGTTGGACAGACGACGCTGAAGATTGGTGACGGCGCACTCGTTCCCGGCAAAGGGCCGGTGCGCACCGGTGTGACCGCAATCATTCCGCATAGCGGTGACATCTGGGGCGAAAGGGTGAGCGCCTCGGCCTTCGTGCTCAACGGCAACGGTGTCGTGACCGGCCTGGATTGGGTTAAGGAGTCAGGTTTGCTGGAAGGTCCGGTGCTTCTGACCAACACTCTCTCCGTAGGCAAGGTCTACGATGCAGCAGTGAGCTGGATGCTGGCCAAGTATCCGGAAATCGGCGTCGACGATGATACCTACCTGCCTATCGTCGGCGAGTGCGACGACAGCGCGCTCAACGACATCCGCGGGCGACACGTCCAGGAAGAGCATGTCCTCGCTGCCCTCAACGGGGCGAGTGATGGCCCGGTCCTGGAGGGTGCCGTCGGCGCTGGCACCGGCATGATCTGCTACGAGTTCAAGGGCGGCATCGGCACGGCCTCCCGCGTACTGCCTGCCGACGCTGGTGGCTTCACCGTCGGTGTGCTCGTCAACTGCAACCATGGTGACCGCCATCAGCTCCGGGTCGACGGTGTCCCAGTCGGGCAGCTCATTCCGGAAGACCTGGCAGATGAGCACCGCGAGGGCTCAATCTGCATCGTGGTGGCCACCGATGCCCCGTTGAGCTCTCGCCAGCTTGAGCGGATCGCCAAGCGGGCGACGATGGGGCTTGCTCGCACCGGCTCTTCTGCTCAGAACGAGAGCGGCGATTTCGTCCTGGCCTTCTCGAGCGGGCGCAAAATACCCCGCAACCGGGAGACCATGGTCAACAACCTTCCCGAGCTCGATGACCAGTTCATCAACCCGCTTCTGGAGGCGACCGTGGAATCCACGGAGGAAGCGATTCTGAACGCCCTGTTCATGGCAGAGACTACCGTGGGCCGGGATGGCGATCGCGCCTTTGCCCTGCCCATCGACCGCTGCCTGGAGATTCTTCGCCAGCACGGGAAGAAGGTCTAACGCGTAAAGGGTAAGCACATGTCCTCAGTAAAGAACCCCGCGGGCTCACCGTTTCCCCGCAGCGGGGGGAAGGTGAGGCTGCGCAACTTTTACCGCGTCTACTTGGGCAAGGGCCAGCGGCAACAGATCTGGATTGTTGATGGAGCCAAGGTTGTTCGAGAGCTGTACCCGGCCTTCGTGATGGGCGGAAACGATCAGCGCTACCGCTTCAACCCGCCCGGCGACATCTGGATCGACGACCGCATGGCGATCGAGGAGCTCGAATACACGATCGCCCATGAGCTGATCGAACGCAAGCTCATGAGGGAGCGGGGCTGGAGCTATGACCGTGCCCACATCGAAGGCGGGCTGGCTCTCGAAAAGCGGCTCCGTCCCCGCGATGCGCTTCGGGCTGCCCGCAAGGAGCGGGACATGGAACCGGTCGCCGTCGGTGAGTGGGAGGCAGAGCTCCCGCCCGACAAGGCCGAGCTCCGGGTCAAGCTCCAGGGCATCTACCGCAGCTACTTTGGCAAGTACTGCGGGCTTGCGGTCTGGATTGTGGACGGGCCAAAGGTCCGCACCTTTCTGGACCCGGACTTCTGCTTCGCCGGTCACGGGCTCAAGTACCGGTTTGTGCCCAGGGACGAGATCTGGCTCGACTCGACCATGGCGGTCGGGGAGGCCACTTTTGCCCTCTGGCACGAGGTGACCGAACGCATGCTCATGGCTGCCGGCGAAGCCTACGATGACGCTTACGAGCACGCGCTGAGCGCCATGCTCTCGGAGCGGGCCCAGCAGACTCGCTTTGCCCGCGAACACGAAGCTGCACTGCCGCCGGTTAGCTACGGCGTGCGCGAGCGCGGCGCCCGGGTTCGCCGGAAGAAGCGAGTCTAGTCAGTGGATTCAAGATGCTTCCCGGCAGGAACTTCCGAGCAACGGCTGCCTGCGACAGACAGCCAGGGGTGAGAGATTGTGCTCCCGCACCGCTCTCTCACCCCTTTTATTTCCTGAAATATACTAGTACGCATAGTAAAACTGATGTGCGTTCAGGTAATCGAGACGGTATTCCCTGCCTCAGGCAGAAAGAAGAGAGCTGGCTGCTGGGCCAGGAGGCGGCAGCGCTTGCGCGAGCAGCAATGGCCGACGCAGCTGCCGGCGGTCGGGACCGCTTGTTATATCATAATCACTGGTAGCGACACCGGGCTGAGCCTTTGGTCGAAGTGACTACCGGCAGTCACCTAGCTAAAGGGACGCCATGGTGACCATCTGGGGATCTGTTCAACAAGAGATAAACCGCTGTGCGCTGGTTGCTGTTGATCACTGTTGTGTGCTTGAGCCTGACCGGCGCGCTGGCCGGGCAACAGCCATCGCTTGATCTGGAGACTCAGGACCTGCTTACTCGACTCTCGCACCAGCCGGAGTTGATGAATCTGGACTATCTACAGTTCTTCATCGGTCGGCCGGAAAACGAGCGTTCGCAGCGGGGATCGGCTACCAGGAACTATTACTGGTACAACACGCGGCGGCAGCTGAAGTATGACCTTGGTCAGCAGGGCAAAGAGCTGGGGCAGGTGGAGGAGTCGATCTTCACTGTCCACTTTCCGGACTCGACCATCTCGTTCGATGACGTCCGCAGGCTCTATGGTGAGGGTACTCGCCAGTTCTATGAGTATCACGGTCAGCCGGCCATGCTCTATTCCTTTGTTCCCGACACGACCCTGGTGTTTATCTCGCCACAGAGTACCTTTCGTGTCAACCAGGCTAAGGTCGTCTACCGGGGTGGACCTCTGGCCATGCCGGCTGCAGCTGATCTGAAAACGGCCGAGGACCACATGCTGGCCAGAGTCAAGGATTTTGCTGGGCATGAGCGATGGGATGAAATGGTGCCTGTGCTTCTGGAGCGCCTGAAACAGAACCCGCAAGATGGGGAAGCGCACTATCAGCTCGGGCGTGCCTATGCGAAGACCGGACACATCCATGAGGCGATCCTCCAGTACAAGGCTGCTTTGTCGACAGTGCCACCGCAAGCCCAGGAGCCTGCGAAGCCGGCCAGCCTCAGTTCCGAGCCTCCAGCGCTCCAGAGCCTGTCCAACCCGGCTTCCGGCGATGCTGGCCAGGCGGACAGCCAGGAAAGCCTGCGCAAGCGGTGCCTTGATGGCCTGCGTGAGTTGAGAGTTCTTCCCGCTCAACCGACAACCAAGTCCCAGCAGATAGAGCGCCGAAAGAAATTCAAGATTGTGCACAAGGGTCAGCGGATTCGGGTCAGTGGTACCGAGACAATCAAGCATGACCCTCCCCGCCAGGCTGCCGAACAGTAGTTCTTGTCCTGACCAATTGCCCCTGGTAAACTCCTACATTCCGGCAGCGAGTCAGTAGAGACCCAGGCGCCACAATGAAGGAAGATCAAAACGCTTATCAAGAGTTGATAGAGCTAGCCCGCTCAGCCGCGGAAAAGACCTATTCCCCCTACTCACATTATCCGGTTGGGGCGGCTGCTCTGACGGTTGAGGGGCGTGTGTTTTCCGGCTGCAATGTGGAAAACGCCTCATTTGGTGGGACCATCTGTGCCGAGAGAACCGCACTGGTGAAGGCGGTGTCGGAGGGATTTTGCCGCTTCAAGGCGGTGGCAGTAGTCTGCTCGAAAGCACACGAATGTTGGCCGTGTGGCATCTGCCGGCAATTCATGTCCGAGTTCGGTGTCGATATTGATGTGATTGTCGAGGGTGCCGATGGCAGGCTACAGCGGTCGAAACTGGCAGAGCTCTTGCCGCAGCACTTTGGGCCTGGCGATCTGCCAGGATGAAATCTGCTTGACAATCGAGCTTTTCATGGTCTAATGAAGCCATCCAGCTTGGGTGCCTGTATCTCACTTAGTAGCTGCCGGAGCCAAAATGTACAACGCCGAAAAGGCCGGTCTCAAACCCTCGAAGGAAGCCAATGATGGTGGCCTCGGGTTGACGGACGCGTTTCAGGGCTGCTTGGAAGACGTTCTCAAAAACATGCGCGAGGTCCAGTGCAATTTCCTTGGCTCCAAGGCTGCCGAAGCGGTTCTGCCCAAGTGCGAGGTAAAGAAAGACGAGAGCGGCGAATATCTTGCCTTTGCTGCGGCTACGGACGCGAAAAAGCCGGAGAGGCAGGAGCAGCCGGAGAGGCACGAGAAATTCGACCAGTGGCTCGACGGCAAGACACGTTTGCAGCCGCTTGCAGCCTGAGTTTAGCAGCGCCTTTTCAAATCAGATGCTCTGCCGCGAGGAGCTGCCGCAGCTGCTCAGCCACAAGATGGTGTCCGGCTGTCGAGAAATGGTATTGCAGGAAGAGCGACCCGGGATCAGGGTGGTTAGCGAAGCCGGGCGTTAAATCCAGAAAGGCAAACCGGCGATTCCTGCTGCGCACCTCGAGATCCGCTCTTTGTCTGGACAGCTCCGGATCGCCAAGCAGATTAGGAAAACAGAGCAAGACAAAGCGCGAATGGTGCTTACGGCATTCCTGATTCATGGCCTCGATCAATGCGCAGGTAACCTGCCATCCGTCCTGTGGCCTGTAAGCGGCCACGGCGCCTGTCGCTCCCGATCGGGGTGCCAACAGGGAAGCCAGCCTCAGCACCCAAGAACGCAGCTTGCGGTAGAGCCGCTCATGAATGCTCAGCGACAGATCGGTCTGACTAAAAACGCCAAAAATATGACTGTGCTCGCGCAGAAATGCCCACAGCTGCTCAGGCAAAAGGCCTTGCTGCCGCTGTGCCAAAAGCGTTGCATCCTCGCGTAATCGACCGTCTTCGTCAAGGTAAAAGTAAGGGCGGGGCTCAACGTTCTTCTTGAGCGGATTGCGGACATTTTCCAGAGCGTCCCCACGGTTGTAGAGCAAAACCGTTATGTCTGGGGCATAGCCGACAACGTCTTTCTCAAGCTGGATTAACTCCTGGCCGGTTGAGTAACCAGAGCAGCCGAAGTTGATCACCTCGAACTTGCCAGGGTGCTCAGCATCGAGAGCAGAGTTTAGGACACGTGCATACGTCTTGGCCAGCGGGACCTGCATCCCTTCAGTGGAAGAGTCGCCCAACAAGGCGATTCTTGTTACCCCCGGCAATTTTTCGAGCTTGTGCTCGACATCGCGCAGCCCGGCCGAGTTCAGATGGTCGCTTGAGTACCCTTCCAGGCGCCAGGTCACCAGCTTGCCCGGGATGTGGCGGCGGCCGAGCTCGGCGTCCGGCTGAGCAAACTCTTGCTGCCCGACCCCACATGTGCCCAGCAGCCACTCAAGCAGGGCAATTGCTGCTAGTATAAGGACCAGGGCATGAAGAGCAGCATGCCACCAGCGCTGGTGCATAATCGGCCTGGCTGCTGCTTTAATGCTTGAGACTTTTGTAGTGCTGAGTATGCGCATGTCAGAACTGGAAGTAGATGAATGGCTCGACCTTTCCCGGAGCGAAGCCGAGAATGACTATTGATAAAGCGGCAAAAAAGACTATGCGGGCGGAGACAGAGGTTTGCCACCAGCAGGTCGCCGACTCGATGAGCGGGATCTGGTAAGAGCCGTCCCCCTGCTTCAGGCGATCATGCCAGAAGCTCAGGAGCAGGAAGGCGGCATAGACAGCCAGTGAGACTGGGACTGTGGACTGGAGGAGCATCTCCGTGACCTCGCCAGATGGTGCCAGGGCGAACAGCCTCTGAGTCACTGCCAGAGCCTGGCTCGTGTTCTCCGCGCGGAAGAGGATCCAGGTGACCAGTACGAAGAAACCGGTCGCCAGCACGCCAGACCAGTGCCAGAGCGGATGAGGCCTGAGCCTGGCAAGCCAGGGCAATCGCGACACCAGGTTTTGCCACTCCTTGGTGAGAACCAGACCAGCCCCGTGACAGGCACCCCAGATCACATAGTGCCACGCTGCCCCGTGCCAGAGGCCGCCCAGGACCATGGTGATCAGCAGATTTCTCCTTGCTCTCCAGAGGCCGTTTCGCGAGCCACCGAGCGGGATGAACAGATAGTCACGCAGCCAGGAGGAGAGCGACATGTGCCAGCGGCGCCAGAACTCGCTGACACTCCAGGCCAGATACGGGCAATTGAAATTCTCCGGGACCTTGTAGCCCAGCAGCAGCGCCGAGCCACGCCCTATGTCCGTGTAACCGGAAAAGTCGAAAAATATCTGCAGGTGGAAGCCGACAACCGTTATCCAGGCGTCCATGGTGCCCAGGTGCTCCACATGACCATAGCCGGTGCCAACCAGCTGCCCGATGTTATCTCCAAGTACAACTTTCTTGATCAGGCCGAGAAATATGAGCGACAGCCCGGCTTTGAAATAACTGGAATTGAACAACGGCTCTTCAACGAGCTGCTTGACGAAGTCCTGAAAGCGTTTGATCGGCCCAGCAATTTGCGAGGGGAAGAAAGCGGCAAAAAGAGCAAAATTGCCGAAGCTGCGGACCGGTGCACTTCCCCGGTAGACGTCGGTTATGTAGTGGATGAACTCAAAGGTGAAAAAGGAGATGCCGAGAGGCAAGATGATCTCCAGAACAGGGCTTGTTGCTGGCCGCAGGATTGGCAGGCCGAGATCAGCCTGAAGCCAGCCAATCACGTCCCAGGCTGACTTGATCAGGAAGTTTGCGTACTTGTAGAAGCACAAAGCGCCGAGGTTGAAGAGAAGTCCGAGGATAAGAATCGGTTTCCGGCGCTTGGCAAAATGTGTGATTGCGAGACCGATCAGGTAGTTGACGACCGTGAGCGTGGCGATCAAAAGGCCGTACGCCGGAATCCAGCTCATGTAGAAGATGTAGCTGGCTAAGAGCAGCAGATAGCGTCGGCAGGCTCTGGGCAGGAGCCAGTAGCTGGCCACAACTATCGGCAGAAAAAGCAGATAAGTAAAGCTGTTAAACAGCATTTACAGCAAGGCCTTCCGTCATCCGGCGGTAATCAAGTGCTGCCCGATGATATCACGAGGTCGGAGGCCATACCTTGTCTGGATCACATCTGTCCGGATCGAGGATAATCGATTGCTATGAAACTGAGAGTCGCGATCCTGGCCCTGTTCCTGGCCTGGTGCTCGGCACCGGGGCCGGCGTCCGCACAAGCTGTGCTCATCGCTCAGTCTCATCCTTACCTGGCGAGGAGTTCGCAGGAGCAAAATTTCGTCGATCAGATCAATCTTCAGCCCGGGGAGGAGCTTTTGCCTCTGACCATGACCTTTTACAACGGGACGGACAGAGCGCCTGGATTCAACTGGGTGCGCATGTCTGTTGCCGGCCGGGTCTTTGTGACCGAGGCTGACTTTCGGACAGGCAGGGTGGCCACGGTTGATGTGACCGGGGAGTTTGAGCCGGGTTCAAGCCAGGTGCTTATCGATGGCGCCGGTGTCAAAGGTGCTACCTTTTCCTGGCGTCTGACCACACCGCAAGTCACGCTTTCCTCCGTCAGCCCCGAACGGGTGTCGCCGGGGTCGCTTATGACCTTGTACGGCTCTCACTTTTGCGAGAACCTGGGGAATGACATGGTTCTCTTCAACAATCGCCAGGTGCCGGTTGTAAACGGAACGACTTCCATGCTCGAGGTAAGGGTGCCGCAAGACATTGAGCCCGGTGACCAGCGGGTGGTGGTATCTGTTGGCAGCGTAAGGACCGGCCCGCTGCCGATCACGGTCTCCGCAAAGCCTCAGCCGGTTGTGTTCTCGGTCAATCTCTTCTCTGGCCCGCCAGGCCAGCCGCTGGTGGTCCGTGGCAAGAATTTCTCGCCCAACATGAATGAAAACAAGGTGTTCATCGGCAACACACCGGCAGAGGTCACCGCTGCCAGCCCCGACAGCCTGACCGTCACCATCCCCATGGCTCTCGACCCAATCCAACCGGTATGGTATTTGCCGGTCACGGTAATAGTCGATGGGGTCAGATCGAACAGCAACGTCACCGTGAGCGTGCAAAACCGCTACATCCCCTGGGATGAGGCTACCCCTGTCGGTCCCTGGAACTAATTGTGACTGAGAGCTTGAAAGTCCACCTCTAGGCATTCTTGAGTTTGCCTTGGCTGGGTCCCTGCCTTGTCACTTCTTTTCACTTTTTTTGTCGGGCTGACTCTGATAATCCGTGGTTAAGTTCTCCGAAAATCCTGAAATTGCTGTGCTCTCACTGTCCTCACGAACATATCCTGAAGGTTCCACTGCCCTAGTATCGTATAGATGAAGCTCGGAAGGACCGGAGTTCAAGTCCAAAGTTGATGCCATGAAGTCTATTTCTCTAACATCACCTTCGAATGTTAGCTCCACTTTGGGGACGGGTAGCGTGTCCCACTTGCTATTGTCATACTTCTGCTTGAGCTGGTCGGCAACAGCGTTGCGCTGTGATTGATCCAGCGAGAGCCATTCGTCGCACAGCCTTTTGGCGGCTTCCTTTCCCTTATCCGCGTCCGATTCGTCGAGACGCTCCTTAGCCAGCTGCTCAACTTTGTCAGCTTCTTTTCCCGCATCAAAGTCACCAGCCATAATTCGTCACCTTTAATTTCAGAATTAAGTTTCAACTCGGCCTTATAAAGGTTTCTCGGCGGTTTGCTCTTGCCGAGGATCTGGTTAGTCCTTGACCGACCCTCTTCACCAGCAGGGAGCTAACCAACTCCC
>Ga0066388_100000168_pt1 | contig 25540 bp, 21 predicted proteins | sample PanSoiMetaGPlot6_FD_64539 | JGI IMG/M metagenome (GOLD analysis project Ga0066388, IMG submission 64539) | Tropical forest soil microbial communities from Panama analyzed to predict greenhouse gas emissions - Panama Soil - Plot 6 (Hybrid Assembly) | ecosystem: Environmental > Terrestrial >...
AGTTGAGGTCAGTTTTGGCTCAGGAAAAACTGGTTCGATTACGATAACTAGACACCAATAATGAACGAACGGTCTCAACTTGCCCAGCCGGCCATCGCCTTGTCGGCGAGTGAGCAGATTTCTACTGTTCTAAACCCTGATGGCGTCGGGCTCTCTCCGGGTTTCTCCCATGTCAATTACAGTTACGATCGCACGGAAGAGAGCGGTTCGCATCTGAAGGATTACTGGCGAATAGTGCGTAAGCGTCTATGGCTGGTAGTTGGTTTGACACTAATACTCCCCACCCTGGTCGCCATTTACATGGTGCGAAAACCCGACATTTATGAATCGCAAGCGCGCATCCAGGTCGACCTTGAGAGTGGAAATTCACTGCTGGGTGGAATGTCCAAGAACAGTCCGGTGATACTCAACAGCGAGTCAAATGATCCAGCTTATTTCAATACTCAGCTTCAGATTCTAACGGGGCCAGGACTACTGCGCCGGGTCGCCAAAAACCTGGATTTGGAGCACAACCCTGACTTTGGAGGTGAGCCTTCGTCGAATAACTCCATCTGGTCGAGCGTGCGAAGGCTGTTAGGACTTAACCCGAAGACCAATCCGAAAAATTCGAAGTCAAACGATATTCCGGTTAATCCATCTACCTCGACTACCGTGCAGGATCTTGCAGAAGCAGAACGCCTTGCCGATTACGTCGACGAACTGCAAACGACCTTAAGGGTTGAGCCGGTCAAGGAAACGAGATTGACAGTGCGAGAGACGCGCCTGATCGACATCAGTTATCGTCATACGGATCCTCATCTCGCCGCGAAGATCGTAAATTCTGTCGCCGAGACCTTCATCCTGCAAAATATGGAGAAAAGGAGCGAGACGAGTAGTAACACCAGCACCTACCTCCAACAACGTGTCGCTGAGTTGCAGACCACGATCCGAAAGAAGGAAGAGGAGTTGATCAACTACGCGAAGAATCATCAAATCCTCTCGCTCGACGCCAACCAAAACACGGTGGTAGAAAGACTCGAAGGGCTGAACAAGCAATTGTTAGTGGCAGAAAACGAACGGAAGCTGGCGGAAGCTGCGTACCGGGCGAGTCTGCAACCAGGAGCCGCGGAAGCTTTGGCTGAAGGCGGTGGGACGGTCGATATGGTGCCGCCTTCAGCCACAAGGGTTACGGCTGAAGCGGAACTGAAGTTGGCCGAGCTTAAACAGAAACGCGCCGAACTGCTGGTTGAGAACACGGAAAAGTGGCCGGCAGTCAAGGAAATCGATAGGCAGATCGCCATTCGAGAGAAGCAGCTGAACGAGACAAAAAACCGCGCCACCTCAGTCGTCACAACAAATTTAGCTACCCGATACCGGCAAGCGCTGACCGCTGAGGAGTCATTGCGCAAGGCGTACAACGAACAACGAGCAGAGACTATAACGCAAAATGAGGCTGCGGTTAATTACCGCATCATCCAGCAGGAAATCGAAACCAACAAATCACTTCTCGACGGATTGTTGCAGCGAACCAAAGAAAATGACGTGGTGATGGCCGGCACCCCAAACAATATTCGGGTTGTCGATTATGCCATCGCTGAGAAAAAACCTGTCGGTCCCCGGCGCACCCTGATCGTTGGCCTTTCGATTCTTTTGGCGTTGGGCTGCGGCGTGGGCCTGGCCTTCTTCATGGAGTATCTTGACGACAGCCTTCGTTCCACCGAAGACGTCGAGAATTTCCTGCACCTGCCTTCCGTTGCGGTTATTCCTCTGGTCGGTATCGTAAAGACAAAACTTCAACTCAAGGGCGCCGCCAAGGACGGTTCGCTGGCTACTATCAGTACTAATGGCAACGAAGTGTTGTTGACACAAATAGATAAGCGGTCGCCGATCGCTGAAGCGTATCGCCATTTGCGTACATCGATCCTGTTGTCGACTGCGGGCCGGGCGCCGAAGACGATTTTGATCACTTCCAGCGTGCCTTCAGAAGGCAAGACCACTACTGTTGTTAATACCGCGATTAGTCTGGCCCAAACCGGCGCCAAAGTCCTGATTATTGACGCCGACATGCGCCGGCCGCGCTTACAATCGATTTTTGGTCTCGACAATAATTACGGGCTGAGCGCACTTTTATCACGCGACGTCGTGGACAGCGATATTTCGACGGCGATTCAACACGATAACGAAACCGGTCTTTACATTCTGACCGCCGGGCCGGTGCCTCCCAATCCTGCCGAACTGATCGGCTCTGAGCAGATGTTGAAACTAATCCATAAGGCCAGTTCGGACTTTGCTCACGTCATAATTGACTCTCCGCCGGTAGCAGCTTTTACCGATGGAGTTCTGATCTCATCGATGGTTGATGGCGTCCTGCTGGTAATTCACAGCGGCAAGAATTCGCGGAAGATTGTCGCGCATGCGCGCAAGTTACTTCAGGATGTCGGCGCACGAATCATCGGGGTCGTCTTGAATCGCGCGGACACCAGTTCTCACGGCGAGTACTACTTCAATAGTTATTACTCTCACTACCATTACGGAATGAGCACACCCGCCGACAGGCAGGGAGCAAAAACATAGACTCGGCATCACATTGCGTTAGCGCTACAGCGGCGGCTTTACCGATCGTGTCAGTGCGTACGGATCACCAGAATTGGCCGCGACACCGAAGCGCGGTTTCAGCGGGAGCTCGCCGATCTGCCAATCCATCATGAGTACAAAGGTAAATATCAAAGAATCTTTCTGGACCGACTTGATTCAGCAATCGCCAATACCAATCCCTCGTCGGGTGTTCGTGATAGCCGAACTTGGAATTAATCATAACGGAGACCTGAAGATTGCCAGGCAGCTTATCGACATCGCAAAAGCGGCCGGATGCGACGCAGTCAAATTCCAGAAGCGAACGATCGACGTGGTTTATTCCAAAGAAATGCTCGATTCTCCCCGTGAGAGTCCCTGGGGAACCACTCAACGAGCGCAAAAAGAGAGGCTGGAATTTGGCAAGCCGGAATACGACGAAATTGATAGCTATTGCAAGCAGGTCGGAATCGAGTGGTTTGCCTCCGCCTGGGATGTTCCCAGTCAAATGTTTCTGCGCCAATACAACCTGCGATTCAACAAGATTGCCTCGGCCATGCTCACGCATATTGATTTACTGAAGACTGTTGCCGCGGAGCGCAAGTTGACGTTCATTTCCACAGGCATGAGCACTTACCGTCATATCGACCTGGCGGTCGACATCATGAACCAGCATGGTTGTCCCTTCGTGCTAATGCATTGCGTCGCGACATATCCGGCTGCGGAAGAAGAACTGAACCTGCAAATGATTCACAAGCTGCGCGAGCGTTACAAATGTCCGGTGGGATACAGTGGGCACGAGGCTTCGGTTTCCCCGTCCGTGATCATGGCGGCCATGGGGGCAGTGGCAATTGAACGGCATATCACGCTCGACCGCGCCATGTATGGTAGCGATCAAGCCGCTTCGCTGGAAAAGGCGGGCTTGGAAACGATGGTCGCTCAGATTCGAAAGATTCCGATCGTTCTGGGAGACGGTGTCAAGGGCATCTCAGAGGCCGAAGAAGAGAACGCTATTAAGCTTCGATATTGGCGCGCAGCATCAGGCGGTCAGGCAGAATGAACCACGTGCCGAATTCTCCGCCGCCGAAATCGATAAAGAGTGCGACAGTCAGTCGTCATGCTGTTCTGATCATGCAGGCCCGGATGGGTTCCACCCGCCTGCCGGGAAAGTCGCTTCTGCCCCTGGCTGGACGACCGTTGTTGGCGCGGGTACTGGAACGGGTGCTGCGAGTTAAACGCGTGGACAAGGTTCTCCTCGCGACCACTCAGAAATCTCAGGACGATCCGCTGGCAGCTTTGGCCTCGGAATATGGTGTAGAAGTATTCCGTGGATCCGAAAACGATCTGGTGGACCGATATTATCAGGCGGCACTTGCAAGTCGGGCCGACGTAATTGTTCGTATTCCGGCCGACAACCCGGCGCCGGAACCATCTGAGGTCGATCGCATCATTGAATACCATCTGGAGAACGGCAACGATTTTTCTTCGAATTATCCTGACGTTTTGAACAATGGTTATCCGGACGGAATTGGCGCCGAGGTCTTCAATTTCGCAGCCTTGAAGAAAGTTTGGGAGACAACTGCAGACCCGCGCAATAGAGAGCACCCTCATACCAATTTCTACGAGCATCCCGAGTTATTCAAGATAGGCACGATTGAATGTCCGGCCGAGTTTCGACGGCCAGACATTGTCCTGGACGTAAATACTCGCGAGGAATATGAGTTTATGGCGGCGCTTTATGAATATCTTTATCCGCGGAATCCCGTGTTTAGTATTCTCGATATCATTCGTTGGCATGATCAGGTCTATCAACCAGGCAGGTTAAAAGCTTCGTGATTTACTGTTTCGACATCGACGGTACAGTCTGCACAAACACAGAGGGCGAATACGGCAAGGCCGAGCCGTTGCCAGATGTAATCGCGCGCGTGAATCAACTTTTCGCTGAAGGCCACCGCATTCTTCTTTACACGGCGCGCGGCGCAACCACGGGAATCGATTGGCGGGAATTGACCGAACGTCAGTTACGAGAATGGAACGTCAGCTATCACGAGCTGTTCATGGGAAAACCGACGGCCGACATCTATGTGGATGACAAAGGGATTAGCTTGTCGGACTGGAAGCAACGGCACTATGCCACGCCTGCGAGTTGCGATGATTTCACGGAGAGAAATGATGGATAACTCCGGCCGCGTGGTTTACATCAATGGTCGTTTGGTCCCGGAATCCGAGGCGCGGATTTCGATTTACGATTCTGCCCTGATGTTTGGCGACATGGTCTTTGAGATGACGCGTTCGTTCAACAAGGTCCAGTTCAAGCTCCGCGAGCATCTGGAACGCTTATATACATCCATCAAAATGGTCAGGATTCCGCTCTCAATGACCATTGATGAGATGGAAAGTGCCGCTTACGAGACGATTCAGGCCAATGAACCTGTGTTTGCAGACGACGATGAGCACCGGCTGATGATTGACGTGTCGCGCGGGTTGTTGTCGATCTATGAAGAAAACGTCGGCGGCGTATCCAAGGGTCCAAACGTAATTATCGCTGATTTTCCTCTGCGATGGACCGTGGCATCGATGGGACCACTCTTCGAAACAGGAATCAATGCGGTAATCCCTTCGCAGCGGGCGATCCCTGCATATCTTCTGGATCCGAAAATCAAGAACCGCAGCCGGTTGTTTTACTTGATGGCAAATATCGAAGTTTCGAATTACGCCGGCGACAACAATTGGGCGTTGCTGCAAGATCCTGACGGATTCATTACCGAAGGCACCGGAGACAATTTTTTGATCGTGAAAAATGGCGAGATCATATCGCCGGAAGGACGCAATATTCTGAGAGGGATTAGCCGGGACTACGTTATGAACCATCTCGCGCCGCAACTGGGGCTCAAATGTATCGAGAAAAACATTGAACCCTACGACGTGCTTACTGCGGACGAAGCTTTTATGACAGCTACGCCTTTTTGCATCCTTCCGGTGACCTCGCTTAATGGGGCAAAGATCAGTGATGGCATGGGCGAGGTCACGCGATTGCTGCTGGATACCTGGGGGCAAAATGTTGGCGTCGATATAGCCAAGCAGATTCAAAGCTGGGGAAAAAAGGAACCGGTGCGCCGTACGCAATCACCATCACCTTACGCCTTTACGAGTGGCAGATGAATCCGATAGGCATTATGCAGGGGCGTCTGTTGCCCGCTGTCAATGGCCGGATCCAGTCTTTTCCCCAAGAGGATTGGCGGTGGGAGTTTGCGCTTGCGAAAGAGGCCGGTCTCGCGTGCATCGAATGGATTTATGAGGTTGCTACTGAGAAGTTCAATCCCCTGCAAACAGACGAAGGCATTGCCGAAATCCGCAGTGCGGTTGATTCGTCGGGCGTGGCCGTGCGATCTGTCTGTGCGGATTATTATATGTGTGAAACGTTGGTTACGGCCGACGGATCATTGCGCGCTCAAGTCGTCGAACATCTGGCATGGCTGCTCGGCCAGGCGAGCAAGGTCGGTGTTCGCTACATGGTTATCCCATGTGTAGATTCGTCCTCATTAAAGTCGCGTGAAGAGATTACAGGTTTCAGGACCGCTGTGAAGTCTCTGATTCCTCACCTGGAACGCGCGCGCGTGGAACTGCATCTGGAAACTGACCTGCGGCCTGTAGATCTAGCCGACCTGCTACAGTCGATAAATCATCCTCTCGTCAGGGCGAACTATGACATTGGAAACAGCGCATCGCTGGGACGAGATCCCAACGTGGAATTGACCTTACTGGCACGCTGGCTGGGAAGTGTTCATGTGAAGGATCGACTTAAAGGTGGACACACGGTCCCGCTGGGAACGGGCGATGCCGACTTTCGCACATGTTTTCGCTTAATTAATGCCGCGGGATTCAAGGGCGCGTTTATTTTGCAAGCAGCCCGGGAATCGGGCCTGAGTGAACTTGATCTGGCGAAGCGCAACAGGCAATTCGTGGAGACTTATCTGTTTGAACTCTCACCTGCCTGAATGCGATGGATCTCGGCCTGAAAGAAAAAGTGGCGTTCATCGCGGGCTCCAGCCGCGGCATCGGTCTGGCTATCGCCAAGTCGTTTCTGAATGAAGGTGCTCACGTTATCGTTACCGGACGGAGTGCCGCAGCCCTTAATGAAGCTGCTGCTTCTCTCCAGGCCAGTGCCGAATCGCAGACGGTACTGCCGATTCAAGCGGACCTCACTAACCAGGAGGAGGTTGAGTCTGCCTTCAAAAAGGCACTATCTAGATTTGACGGAATAGATGCGGTAATTGCTAATGTGGGCAGCGGCGCAGCGCGCGGCGGATTCGACTTAACTGCAGACGATTGGGACGAGGCATTGAAGGTAAATCTCCTGGGAAGCATGATGCTTGCCAGGTTGGCGCTGGCTCATCTGGTGGCGCGAGGTCATGGCAGGCTGACGTTTGTTTCATCGATCGCTGGTTATGAAGCGATTAATGCCCCGGTTACTTATAGTGCTGCCAAAGCCGCCGTTCTGAGTGCGATGAAGAATTTGTCGCGCCTGGCAGGACCCAGCGGCGTGCGGGTAAATGCCGTGGCACCGGGCAATACGATCTTTCCCGGAGGTTCGTGGGAGCGTAAGTTGTCCGAACGGCGAGATTTCTTCGAGAAATACATTCAGTCTGAGGTAGCTTTGCGGCGATTTGGCAGACCTGAGGAAATAGCCGATGCCGTAGTCTATCTTTCTTCAGAGCGGGCGTCCTTTATTACTGGAGCTTGTTTAATAGTTGATGGCGGGCAAATCCGATCGTTCTAAGTCTGCATTAACCGACATCTCGCCGCAGATGGTTTCGAAGGTTCGCTCCTTCTTTCAAGCGTCGATCGACTTGAAGACACGAGTGATGGAGACTCAGTCTGAGACCATCGCGGAGATCGCGCAAGTAATTATCACGTCGCTAAAAAAGGGCGGCAAAGTGTTGTTGTGCGGAAATGGCGGATCTGCCGCAGATGCGCAGCATCTGGCGGCGGAATTGCTCATCCGGTTGCGGCCCAGCGTCAACCGCGAGGCGATTCCGGCTTTGGCTTTAGCTGCGGATATGTCTTCGTTGACGGCGTGTGGGAATGATTTCGACTTTGACACCTACTACGAGCGCATGACTACGGCGCTTGGCAAACCGGGTGATGTACTGATCGGCATCACGACGTCAGGCAGGTCGGCTAACGTAATCCGCGCTTTGCAGGCAGCCCGCAAGAAAGGAATGGTCACAGTCGGCTTGCTGGGTGGCGACGGCGGTCCGGCGCTCACAGAATGTGATATGGCATTGGTCGTTCCCTCGAATGTTACCGGGCGTATCCAGGAAACTCACATAACCATCGGACATACAGTGATGGAGCTGATCGAAGATTGCATGCTGGAAGATGGGTTTCTCGGTTCGACTGAAAGTGGAGCCAAATGAGTTCCCCAGCAGCTTCCGAGTGTTCGGTCAGAGACGCGTTTGATCTAAGCGGTCGCGTCGCCATTATCACGGGCGGCGCGGGCCTGCTCGGAGTTAAGCACGCCGAAGCTATTGCCGAGTTGGGTGGCTTACCTGTGTTGTTGGACATCGACGGCGGCAAGGCCGCAGAACGCGGGCAAGAAATTGCGTCGAAATATGGCACGCGGAGCACGGGGGTGGCCGCCGATGTAACCAATCCAGAAGCAATCATTGATGCACTCGATCGAGTACTGGATGAATTTGGACGTGTAGATATCCTCATCAACAACGCAGCCAACGATCCTAAGATCGAGGCTGGTGCAAACACAACGCAATGGTCGCGGCTCGAGAATTTTCCACTGGAAGTCTGGGAAAAGGATGTTGCTGTCGGCCTAACCGGCGCTTTCCTGTGTAGTCAGGTTATTGGCAGCGAGTTAGCGCGACGAGGCAAAGGCGTAATACTCAACGTCGCTTCTGACCTGGCATTAATCGGACCTGATCAGCGCATTTACCGGCGCGAAGGCGTGCCGGAATCCTCACAGCTCGTGAAGCCCGTAACCTACTCAGTTGTCAAAGCAGGGCTCCTGGGTTTGACACGTTACCTGGCGACATATTGGGCCGACAAAGGAGTTCGCGTGAATGCGATTTCTCCCGGTGGCGTCTACAAAGATCAGGACGAGAGATTCGTGCAGCGTCTTACGAGCCTAATACCGATGGGACGTATGGCTTGTCCAGACGAATACAAAGCTGCAATTGTCTTTCTGGTTTCGGATGCCTCATCTTACATGACTGGCGCCAACATCGTTATTGATGGTGGCAGGACCGCCTGGTGACCGCAGCGATGCCGTAGGGTTCGGAGATAGCGCAGTGGCTTAGCGGCATATCAGTAACAATCTCGTTCATTCATGTCAGCCCCGCTCGAACAAGAACCTGAGACAGTTGCCCCGAAACAGGCGTCGTTTCTCATGAACGCGTTCGCTTATAGCGGCACGAATCTGGTTTCCCAATTCACCCAGCTGATTTCACGCTTCTTCATTCGAACCCTGCTCGCGCCGCAGGCGATGGGGATCTGGGAATTCGCCCTGGTGATTCAGACCTTTACGAGCAGCTTCGATCCCGGCGTGAATGCGGCCGCGGCCGTGGAGCTTCCAGTGTTGCACGGAGCAAGCGACCGGCAGGGCGAAAGCAAGGTCAGGGCGACTGTACTGTATTCGAATCTTGCCTTCAGCCTGATTCTGGCCGGCGGAATCTTTATTTATCTTGGCATTCATCGAAATGACTTTGACAAGTACAGGATCCTTGCCGTCATTGTCGCGGCATTAATGGTCATACTTTTCTCAGTCAGTTCGTCGTTGATTACTATTCACCAGGGCAACCAGAGTTATGTTTCGCTGAGCAAAGCCTCTTTTTACTATGCATTGCTCTACGCGCTCCTGGTTTCTTTGGGGGCTTACTTAAATGGAATTATCGGCGTTTTAATCGCCGGCGCGATTTCGTATTTCATCCAATCAGTTCTTCTCTATTTGTACACCAGGAAAGAGCGTTTGCATCTGGAGAGAAAGTGGGACGCACACACTTTCAAGAGACTTCTCAAATTCGGATTGCCGTTACGGTTGGTCGAATACCCGCAGACATTCTTTGCTTTCCTGGATGTATTTCTGATCACGAAATTTCTGGGGATCGCATCGCTGGCGATCTACGCCACGGCGCGGGTGTTCTTTGTACAAACTGCAAACATTCCCGCGCAGTTGGGAAATGTTTTTATCACGAGGATCTTTTATCTGAGCGGTGCAAAGACTAATCGCGAGATTCTGGCCGAGGAAATGAAAACCTTCCTCCTGATCGAGTATCTGATCATACTCCCTGTGCTCATTTGTTCTGTTTGCCTGGCTTTTTCTTTTCTCACTAACCAGTTCATTCCCGCATACGCGACGAGCGTGCCGGTGATTAGGGTTCTCATCTTTGCCGTTTATTTTGTTCCGCAAACCACACTGGTAAGAAATTTCTGGATGCTCGACAAGCGCCTTATTTCCCTGGGTGTTTCAAATGTCGCGGGTCTGGTGGCGATGTTGGTAAGCATGCTTCTCATTCTGACATTGAGGGGCTTTACGCTTGATTCGATCGCATTAGGAAGTGTCGTGGGCTACTTTATTTACTATCTTTACATCATGCTCACGATTGGCCGTGAGCTTTGGGGAGCGCTGGGTTCGATAAAGTTAGTCCTGTATGCCGTGGCCACAGTGTTAGTGACGAAGCTCATTCTCGACACTATGCCCGCCATGGTCGAGCAGAAAGATATTCGCTATAACCTCGAGCAGTTGCTTTCAAATCTGCTTCGTTCATACCTGCTCTTATCTCCCATTATTGTCTACGGCGCGTGGAGAACCAGGCTGATTCCGTACCTTCGCAGCAGACTTTTTCGGAAGCGGCTTTGCGCGGAGTGAAAAATCAAGCAGGAGTGGAAATAAGCAGGGTTAAGGCGAAGTCGGAGAATCAGCGTACAAGTCGAGGGTAAAATAATAGTTTGGCTTTTCTAATTTCATTATTGGTCGTTATTACGTGTGTGTACGTCACGTATTTTGGTCTTATCGCCAAACCCGCATGGTCTCTTTATGCCTACGTCCTGATTTGGATGACTGTTCCGAAAGCATTTCGCCTTTATTACATAACCGGTGGTCTCTATGATTTGCCGGAGGGTATGACGGTATTTCACATTCTGGAGCTTATTTCAGTTTGCGGCATTGTAGTCGCGCTTATCAGGCATCGGAAAAAGCGGCCGCAACTCGAGAAATCCGAGTCTCTAAAACGCTTTACGTGGTTTTTCCTATGCACTGGATTAATTTCGCTGGTGATCTCATTTGGGTTTCTGGCGTTGTTTTTTCCAATGATGCGACTAACTAACCTCTGGAACTTCATAAACCTGCACAGCGAGCTCCAGTATCGAATACTGGCGATTACGTCGATGGCGTACGGCGTTATTTTTGTGTATGGATGTGTGGCTTTCATAAACGAGTTGAAGCAAGTCGAAGTATTCCTCTTGCTCTTCCTGCTTCTCGGTATTGCAATGGGCTGTGAAAGCGGGCTTTTTTATTACCTGCCGCTGATCTCCCCGTCATATTCCCTGTTTCCGTCGCTTGCCGGTTGGAGCGTAAATCAGGCGACGGAAAGATTCATGAGTTTGATATTTACTAACATCGATCAGGTTGGTTTGTTCTCAATCATTGCGGCCGGTTCGGCTATGTATTTCGCTCTCAGTCGGAAAAAGTCCTTATTAGTGCTGCTCCCGATCGTATTGATGCCGGTGTTCGCCGGCTATCAACGAAGCGTTCTCCTCGGGGTGCTCACAACCTGGATGTTCCTCTACTGGAACAGTACAACAGGGAAGAAGAGAGTCGTTTATGTTTGTTTGGCGGTCGTTTTTCTGGCCGGAATGTATATGGTTGATAGCGACCTGCTATTGATTAACAACATTGCTTCCGAACTCGGCGGGCACACACGTTTAGATTACTTTTCAAGTGAAACATTAGACGTGCGATTCGGCCTCCAGTTGCGAGCCATTGAATTGTTCTTATATTCGTTTCCCTTTGGGGTGGGGCCCGGAATGGCCGCCACCGCCATGAACTCACCAATCCGCGAAAGCATGTTAGGCTTTGCCTTTCCTCAAGTTGGCGATTTCTCGACGGCAGTTTATGGGCAGGTTGCCACGGGCATAAAAACGACCAATTCTCATAACTTCTTCATCGAATTCACAGTTGAGAATGGGCTTCTGGGGGTTCTGGTGCTAGCCACGTTCTTGTTCCTGCTGCTGCGGAATTTTCGCGACTGGCTGGTTGCTGGTCGCGGCAGTTCATCACGGGATCATAGACTGTTTCTGGTTCAGGCGTGTGTTTACTCTGTGCTGTTCGGAATTGGTATGCATGAAACTTTCGAGAGTACGGCGTTTCCGTACGGAATTTATTTCATGTTCTTTTACTTTACTTTTCTAATTCCCAAACTAAGGCGCGAGAACGTCGCTAAGATTGATACGCCGCCGCGTGTGGCGGTGCCGGCATTATCAGGAAGATGGTGATTTCCAAACCCGGACCTGACGGCGTTGGCGATCCTCGGGAATGGGGAAACCATCCCGACTTGCAGGGTGCCACTGTGTGTTTGCCCCGGCTGGGACTCGTCCCGTTATGTCTCGTGCGATTGGCGTTGGGAAAACATATCTCTATTTATTATGACGACTGGCCACTTTATGCCAAAGCTTTAAATCGCTGGTTACGTGTTCCGGAGGCAACTCTGACGCGGCTGTTTTCCATTTGTGCCGGCGTAAGAGTAGCGAGAGTTGCGCAGCCAGATGTACAAAGGGGCTCCCCGCGCACGAATCTTCGCGCCATGAAGCAGGTGACAATCATTCTTGAAAGCCTGCGCTCGAAAATCCAGGAGAGTGGTTGGCTGGCTGTGCTGTCCGACCTCCTGGGCGCCACGCCTGCGCTAGCCTACTATCATCGAAGCTTTCCTTGTCAGCAGATTTGGCCGGCTGTGATTGCGGGAGTGATCTGTAAAGATCTCGTTAAACCAGAGCAGAGAATCATCCTGGTGCTGGGCGCAGATTGGCCTGAATGCTGGCGCAATATTGTCGAGCGCGATCTCGCATGTTTTGGTCTGAGTATATTTCCATGGCCCGCCTGGTACGCAAAGATAACTGCACTGTTGACGAATATGTACTGGCTTGGGCGAGTGATATTTTCAACCGTTAGCGCCAGCGTCAGTCATGGCTGGCCGCGTAGGATGGATTTGCGCCAACGTGTTGAGGCTGTGATCGAGTTTATCGAATACTCCAGACTCCACGGAAGACCGGTTGATACAAATTATTTCGAGGACGGCTTGCGATTGAAGCGCTCCGACATAATATATTTCGTGACCCGGGCGCAAGAAAAGTTCCTGGCTCGCAACGGTCAAAATGTGGGAGAGATGCTGGCCAGGGCTGAGGCTGACGGATTCCGAATCGTCAGGCAAAAAAAATTAAGGTACTCATGGGCTACGCTGCGGTTTGCCGCCAGAGTGTCAGCGCACCTGGTTAGAAGGTCGCCGCATCTCGGACCAGCATGCCTGGCAGCGACGTTCTGGTGCGGTTGGAACGACTTCCTGTCGCACGTACCCTTATTCGATTCCTACCAACCGCGAAATTATCTTCACACCATGGCGCCAAATGGCTCAACAGGCCTGCGGCTGGACAGCGCCATCGTTACAGGATTGTGCCGCAGGTTTGGTTCTCGCAGCGTTGGGTATCAGAACCGATGCATCTATGACAGCGTCTATGAAGATTGTTTTGATTGTTATGACATTTACCTGGCATGGGGCGAACGATGGCGTGATGTGTTGGGAAGGGGAAATGAGTTTGTCGAAAAAACAATTTGCGTCGGATGTCAAAACAACGATGGGATTGTCCCTCACACAGCGGATTCGAGCACTGAGCGCCGCATAGTGTCGATTTTCTCTTCAGATTTCGGTAGTACCTTATACCCCAAGTCGACGACCATAAACCTGTTAACGACCTGTATTAGGTTGGCACGCAGGTATCCTGATTGGCGATTCCAGGTGAAGATGAAAGATTCCGAAATGGTGGATCTACTGCTGGCTGACGAGGAATTTCGCAAACTGTGCGCCGAAGTGCAAACGAACTTTAGTTTCCTGCGGTTAGCGCGTCACGATTGCGCTGACACAATCTCCGAATCAGACATCATCATTGGCGCAGCCTGGACGACGCCGGCAAGCGACGCCCTGATTCTCGGCAAACGAATAATCTACTATGACGAATTCGACGCGGGTGGCCTGGCATTTTCAAGGCTACCGCACATGATTGCCAGATCGAGCGAGGAATTAGAACTACTTTTCGACTTTGCGACCAAAGACTATCAAGACTATGCAATCAGACATAAGAGTCTATTAGACGATCTCGATCCTTTTCGCGATGGAAAAGCGAGGGACCGTATACTTGATGTTTTGCTGGATCAGCAGCCGGCTGAGGAATTCAATGACGTGGGCGAGTTGGCAGACGCTGCGGCAGGACACTTTAAGTTGAATCAGTCTTACACTTAAAATAAGAGCCTACAACTGTTTATCTGTTTCGGAAGATAGAAGCGAAAATTTGTCATTCAACTCACGCAATTCGATGCCTTTCAATCGCCTTCGTAATGAATCTGGGAAAGGCAGCGGAGAATTGAATTGAATCTCCTGAGCCTTAGTCTATGAAGATTGATGTCTACACAACACCGTCGCCGCGGCCGTCAATCGCCGATCCTGAACTTACGCGGCCTGATTGGACCAGGAGCACTAGCCGCGATCCGCGTCTGCTGTGGTTGGATAAGAATGAAAACACCGACCCTGAGCTGGCAGCGCTGACGGCTCGCGTAATTGCTGAAGTTGCCCCGGCTTTCGGCCCTAAGTATCCGGAGTTTTTCTCTTTCTACCAGAAGCTGGCTGATTATCTGGGGATCCAGGCGAGTAACTTATTGCTTACCGCAGGTTCAGACGGCGCAATCCGTAGCGTTTTTGAAGCATTCATAAATCCGGGCGATGTAGTGATATACACGGCTCCCACCTTTGCGATGTATTCTGTTTACTCTCGGATGTTTGGCGCGACTACGGTTCCCCTCGAATATCAACCTTCGGATCACGGGCCAATCCTGTCGCTGGACACTTTGACGAGCGCGATCAAGAGCGCGCGTCCTAAATTGGTTTGCCTGCCGAACCCGGATAGTCCGACCGGAACTGTTTTCGCTCCTGATGAGCTGCGCCGAATAATCGAAGCCGCGGGCAAAGCTGGATCGCTGATTCTCGTCGACGAAGCTTATTATCCGTTCTACGATTACACTGCTCTCAAATGGATTGATGAATATCCACACCTGGTGATCGCCAGAACTTTCGCCAAGGCCTGGGGCTTGGCAGGCTTGCGTCTCGGCTACGCGGCGTCATGTCCTGAGCTCGCTGTCCTACTGCATAAAGTTCGTCCGATGTATGAAGTGAACACACTCTCCGTAGCCGTGATGGATCGAATGATTGATCACAGCGATGCGATGTTAGCGTCAGTGCGGAGACTTAATGCCGGCCGTGATCGATTTATTGATGCCATGAATGAACTGGGACTGCGCACCCTGCCGACCAACGCCAGCTTCCTCCACGTAGCCTTTGGCCCACGAGCAGACGCAGTTCATTCGGCGCTGAGCAATTTGGTTCTTTATCGCAAAGATTCTCATGACGCTTGCCTCAAAGGATTTAGTCGGTTTTCGGCGACCACGCTACAATTATTTCAACCGGTGATCGAAAGTATTCGACAGGTGTTCTCCCGCAGCGTAGGAAGCTCAACGTTGTAATAGCTAATACAAATCAAGTGTCCTCAATACTTTTCGCTGAGCACGAATATCAGGTTAGGGATTTCATCCGGCGTGGTCTGGATACCAACGGTCGTTGGGTCGCGCTTGGCCCTTCGGCGATGGGCTGCCTTGACAGGCTGGGAAAAGGCTATGAGATACCTGAGGACTTCTACTTGATTCACGAGTTTCAACGGTTTTGCGAACAGACCCACAGACAGGTTGAGAGTCTCTGCGATTTTTTGGACGAGCGGCTCATGCAAATTCATCCTGAGTTGAAAGACAGGGAGATGCGGCCGTTTAACTTCAATATCTTCCATTTGATGATGATCTTCGACGCGGTGCGTAGTCGCGTTTTCCAACTCGGAAAAATGTTCGCCGCTTTTCCTAATGAAACCGTATATGTCCACAGTGGCGAACACGCGTGGAACTCAAGCAGTTTGCTATTCAGCAATACAGCCACCTTATGGGGGAAAGTCGCTTCGCTTCCCGACTTCAAAGCGCAATTGACGATTCTAAGCGACGCTTCACCTGGAAAAGGGATTGAAGTTGAGGACCATGGATCCGTTGTGAATCGCCGATTAAGAAGGCAGATTCTAAAATCACTGGCCTTGACAAGTGCGAGCCGATTAATCACCTCAGGGGATTACCGGGGGTTGGTTAACCTGCCTACAAGGAACCAGGAAACGATGCTGGTTGTTAATGCGCCTTACGAGTGGGCCAATGTTCTTCCAGCTTTTAGTAAATCCGGGCGAAGGATCCTATACCTTAACGCCGATTACTTCGAAACGCCTGTTGAGAAACGAGATTGCGTCACAGCCTCGGATCTCAACGATGGTGCAGGGGTTGGTTCGGATTTCCGCAAACGCTTCACTTTCGAAGGAATAGATTATTACTCGTTGCTCAAGGATCGCCTCGCATCGATTTGGCAACACGCGCCGGAGCAATTTGCCAATGTGGCGCGGACCATGAGCCGGCTTAAGCGCCGCCATCGGATCTCTGCGTTATTACGTTGTTCGTGCGGATCAGGAATCGATCATGCGATCAATCAGTCGGCCAGGATCTTAGGCATACCAGTTTTCGTATGGCAACATGGCGCCGTTAGTTATGGTGAGCGAATTACTCAATTTCGAGATTACGCCGACCGCATGACATCAGATTACTTGTTCGTGTACGGGAAAGACGTTGAAGAGGCGTATACGCGTTATGGACGCTCTTTCAAAGCCCAGGTCATACCAATCGGCGCGCCAAGCCTGGATTCAATAGCGCGATCAAACGGGCGCGTTTCAACCACTGCGGCGAAAAAACGAAACTCGAAAGTAAGGATACTCTACGCCACCACCAACTACATGCAGAATCACTGGTATCGTGGATGGGAACCCGTTTTCAGTGATCGAGAGTTTTTGCGTGATCAATCCGTCATTGCAGATTACCTGAAGGAAGCGGCGGAAACGGGTTTGGCCGAGGTAGTTATTAAGTTCCATCCGAGTCACGAATACCAGGAACCCCCATGGAAAGCCTCTCTTCACAACGCACCTGGAGTCCGCGAGATCAAGAATGAACGCTCATTCGAGAGTATCTTGGCGCAAAGTGATGTCGTCGTACTCGATTTCCCTTCAACCATCCTGCTGCAGTCAATCGCAACTAAACTGCCCGTGTTTGTCCTGGTTCGACACTGGTGGTTTCCAGCTGCCGCTCGGGAAATGCTCGACCGGCGCGCGGTCGCGGCCAGTCGCGCGGGTGAATTGATTTTGCGGTTGCAGGAGTTTCTCGAGAGCACTCTTTATCCTGCCGATGTACGGCAGACTTCGTTCCTGGAGGGCTATGGCACCTACCGCAGCGACGGAAATAGTCACGCTCGCGCGATAAAGACAGTTTCGAGCATACTGGCCCACCCAGATAGACTCTTCTCCTGATTTTTTCGATATTAATGCTCAACAACTGGCGACAACAGCTGAAACCTATTGCCGCTAAATTCGGAGTAACTTCATCTTCGATAATGTGGACGGCTGTCGCTCGTCGCTATTACCGCAAAAAGCTGCGCACGCAACCGGCTTATCGTGAATGGGTCCAGACTGAGGCCACTCAATGGGTGGCCCAGCACTGGGCACACGAGATGGTGGAAGGCGAAGTCATGCTTTCACACGTGACTTCGCAGCTCTACGAGTTAACCGAGATGTTACGCGTCAGAGTCGGCGAAATCGGTGATGCCTTAGTACTCGATGCTGGTGCATCGGACGGGCTTTTCTTGTCGCGACTGGGGGCGTCGCGCGGTGTTGGAGTGAACTTCTTGCAAGCCTGTGCCAGGAACATTCAGAATGGCGGGTTCCCGGCCTGCGTGAGCAATATTGAGCAGCTGCCGTTCGCAGATAAGTCATTTGATTTCGTAATCTGTTGCGAGACGCTGGAGCATGTATGCAACCCCATCCACACGCTGAATGAATTGGCCAGAGTTTGCAGGAAGAGAATTTATCTCACAATACCCTGGCTGCCTCGCACGCGCATTAACCGCCGGCCTGAGAAGTGGCCGGAAGTAGAAGGCCATATATTTGAATTTAACGAAAAAGACTTTGCCAGAATCCTGACCCACACTCGCGTCAAGCCGGTATACCAAAACCGCGTCCAGGTATTTCCGGAACCGCGCAATCCCATCGTTCAATGGTGGCTAAAGGTATGGATGTACCCGTCGTTCTTTCCAAAGTTGCAGTATTATGAGTTGGAACCTTATTAAAGTTCTCCGAGTTTTGATCTCGACCAGGATTCCTGGTGACAAGTCCTGGAAACCCTATTGTCCGGTCCGGCCCCTGGTAATCGCCAGGCGGCTGCGCTGAGGAGCAAATGGAAAATTTCAAGGTTTTTGATAAGGCCAACAGCATTACCGAAATTCTCGTCAAGGATCACGAGTATAGTGACCTGCGCGGCCGGATTCGACGCGTGAGTCAGCAGTTGGAGCAGGAGAATTCAAGCTATGGCGACAGAATCCTACGTCAGGCCTGTCATGATTTGTTGGAGGAGTCGCCTGATTCAAAAGCCCACTTCGCGTTGAGGAAACATGTAGTCGAGGAACTCGAGCGTCTGCCGGACGAGGCCCTGCCCCGGTATCTCTTCTATCGCTACCGCTATGATGTTTTTCCCGAGCAGAAGATCGTCGATGATTTTCCGCCTTGTCTCCAGATCGAACCAACGTCGGTTTGTAATTATCGATGCGTATTTTGCTATCAGATCGACGCCGAGTTCACCAATCGCGCCAACGGTCATATGGGAATGATGTCTCTTGATTTGTTCAAGCGGATCGTCGACCAGGCGGAAGGAGCCTGTGAAGCGATCACCCTGGCCTCGCGCGGAGAGCCGCTGATCTGCCCCGATTTTGAACTGATGTTGAAGTACCTGCGAGGTAAATTCCTGGGTCTGAAAATAAATACCAATGCCTCTTTACTCGATGAGCGGAAGAGCCATGCAATCCTGCAAGCTGACATTAATACGCTGGTGTTTTCGGCCGACGCTGCAACTGAACCACTTTATAGCCAGTTGCGCGTCAAAGGAAATCTCGATCGCGTCCTAAAAAACATCAGGCGCTTCAGGGAAATAAAGGATCGTGATTACCCGCATTCGAAAATGATTACCAGGGTTTCGGGCGTTAAGTATTCTGCGGACCAAAGTCTGGCGGAGATGGAACAGCTGTGGGGTGAGTTGGTGGATCAAGTGGTATTCGTTGATTACAATCCGTGGGAGAATACCTATGAACAGCCCACTAACGACATAACCACTGCCTGTTCCGACTTGTGGCGGCGAATGTTCGTTTGGTTCGACGGCACGATCAATCCGTGCGACGTAGATTTCAAATCGACTTTGGCTGTGGGAAGTGCGGTTACTGACGGCCTAAGCCAACTGTGGACCGGCGCGAAGTACTCAGCCTTGCGGGAGGCCCATCTGGCAAATCAGCGTGGCACGGTGTCGCCCTGCAATCGTTGCACGGTTGTGTGAAAACAAATCGATTTATCGGTCCCTGCTCACTTCTCGAGGGCATCAAATGTCATCTGCCGAGGGCACCAGCTGGTCTGAGCATCCGGATCTCGTAGCCTTTTACCAGGATCACAGGAATTCGCCACAGGATCTGTATCCATCCGAGCGCCGGTTCCTGCCGTGGCTGGCCCGGCAGGAGTCAGTTCTGGACGTCGGCTGTGCCGCGGGCGGATTCAGCAACGTATGGCGTCATTATAATCCGAGAATCTCGTACGTTGGTGTTGATGTCTCATCATCGCTCATTGAAGCCGCGCGAAGATTCCATCCTGACCTGGAATTTCACCACGGAGACTGCGCCGATGGCCTGCCGCTTCCTGAACGGTTGGCGAAAGTGGTTGCGGCAATGGGCTGGTTGCATTGGGAGCCTCGCTATGCCGAGGCGATTAAAGAATTGTGGCGTCTCGCGGATCGATTTCTCTTTTTTGATGCGCGTTTGGCAGCGGACGCCGCGCAAGCGGCCAGTGGTAAACAGCAGGTCGCGTTTGCCGGAACGTGGGATGGCAAAACGACCACGCCTTATGTGACGGTGGCCTGGCCGCATTTTGCTGCTCAGCTTTTAGAATTACGGCCCAACGCGATAATGGCCCATGGCTATTGGGGAAAACCGGCAGACACGGTAATGGATATAAACGAGCAGGTTTGTTTTGCGGCCTTTGTTCTGGAAAGAAATCCCGCTGCCCCGTTCCCAACGCAAACGACGGTTTGTTTAGATCTACCTTTTGCATGGCCGGAAACTTCAAGCAATATTCAGTTGCTGCCTTCGGCCGAGCTTGAAAGTCTGATTCCGCAACTGTAGTTAAGTCGCACAATAAGGAGAGCATTTGAAAATGACAGTGGCCGCATTGCTTCTTGGCCGTGGAGGCAGCACCGGTTTTCCCGGCAAGAACCTGTTTCCAATTCTGGGCCGTCCGATGATGGCCTATCCGCTATTGGCGGCACAACAAAGCGAGTACGTCACGCGAACCTTTGTGTCGACGGATTCTGAAGAGATCATGGCGGTTGGCCGGCGATACGGGGCTGAAACAATCGTTCGTCCTCCCGAGTTATGCACTCAATCGGCTCTGGGAGAGGACGCGTTTACACATGGTTACCGGTGGATCCGCGATCAACTGGCATCCGAGAATGAGATCGTCGAGTTAATGGTGTTGCTGTTCGCGAATGCCGCCACGATCACCGCTGAACTTATCGATCAGGGCATTGAGACACTTCGCGGTGAGCCCACGTTTGATTCCGCGGTGACCGTCTCCCGGTACAATATGTGGAGTCCCTTGCGTGCGCGCCGCCTCGAGTCCGATGGCTGCTTACGTCCGTTTGTTCCGTTTGAGACATTTGGCGATCCAAGGACGCTTAACTGTGATCGCGATTCACAAGGCGACGTCTTTTTTGCAGACATGGGTGTTTCGATCGTGCGGCCACGATGTCTGGAGAACTTAGAGGGCGGACTCTTGCCGCAGAAGTGGATGGGCCAAAGGATCGCACCGATTGTGTCCTGGGGTGGATGTGACGTGGATTATGAGTGGCAAATTCCCGGCGTCGAGTTCTGGTTGCGACAACACGGCTATACCGAAGAGATCAGCTCGAAGTGCGCGCACCAGTAAAGGCTCAGCAATGCAGGGCGAACCACGTCAAATTATCGTTTGTTTAGATTCTCATGATCTGAGTCGGCGTGCGGCAACGCAGTTCGTCGAGCTTGCAAACCGATCGGTAGCTGAGCGCGGTCGCTTTACAGTTTGTTTGTCCGGTGGTTCTACTCCACGAGAGACTTACAGCCTCCTGGCCGGCGAGCCCTTTTGTAATCAGGCACCCTGGTCATCAATTCATATTTTCTGGGGTGACGAGCGGTTCATTCCTCTCCACGATCCAAATAATCACTATCGATTGGCTACGGGCCTTTTCTTGAGTAAGGTGCCAATTCCGCCGGAAAATATTCACCGCATGCGCGTCGACCACGGCAATCCGTCGCAGGTAGCATTCGAATACGAAACGTCGTTGAAATCCTTCTTCAAACTGTCTGCTGACGAGTTTCCGGTCTTTGATCTGATCATTCTCGGAATGGGCGCGGACGGTCATATGGCTTCGCTTTTTCCGGGCACTCCAGCGCTGCAGGAAATGAAACGCGTGGTGACCGAGAACTATGTCCCAAAACTTAGTGCCGACAGATTGACGCTGACTTTGCCGACACTCAATCGCGCCAGGCAGATCATGTTTTTGGTCTCTGGCGCGCAGAAGGCTGACGCTTTAAAGCAGGTATTAGAGGGTCGAGACGACGGTGACTATCTGCCGGCGCAATTGCTAAATCCAAACGGCGGCCAGATCAAATGGATGATTGACCGAGATGCGGCCAGCCGTGTACAGAGTTCGACGCTCAGTGGATCATGGGAGAACTAGATCAATGAATGTTTTGGTGATTGGTGGTTCGGGTTTTATCGGAAGTCACGTCGCGGACGCTTTATCTCAGTCGGGATACCAGGTAACCATCTATGATGCCAAACCGTCACCTTATCTGCGTCCGGATCAAAAATGCATAGTAGGAAGCACGCTCGATCGGGATCGCATGACCGGCGCAATAGCGGGTCAGGACTTTGTTTACAACTTCGCGGGAATACCGCACCTCGACATAGGGCTGAAGTATCCCATCGAAACTGTGGAGCAAAACATTCTGGCGACCGTGATTACGCTCGAAGCGTCCAGGCAGGCCGGAGTCAAACGTTACGTCTATGCCAGCAGCATTTACGTTTACAGCGAAAGCGGGGGTTTCTACCGGTGCAGTAAACAGGCCGCCGAGCTTTATATTGATGAGTATCAACGCTTGTATGGCCTGAATTATACGATTCTTCGTTATGGCACGATTTATGGCCCGCGCGCCGATGACCACAACAGCATCCGGCGATATCTGACCCAGGCGCTACGCGAGCGGCGGGTAACACTGAGCGGCACGGGTGATGAGGTGCGCGAATATATTCATGTGAAGGACGCCGCGCGCGCCAGCGTCGAGATTTTGTCTGATGAATACAAAAATGATCATATTCTGCTGACGGGACACCACCCCATGCGCTATCGCGATCTTTTGATCATGATACGTGAGATAGTAGGACGGGACATTGAGATCGAAATAAACGCCCCTGATCAAAGTGATCCAAAATATAGCGCGTCGGGCCATTTCGTAATAACCCCCTACAGTTTCCGTCCAAAAATCGCGAAGAAATTGGTCGGCCACTCGTACCTTGATATGGGCCAAGGCTTGCTGGATTGTCTCGAGAGTCTTTATGAGGAAGAGATGATTGCGCAGGCGGCCGAAGGTACACGATAGCGAAGGAGAAGCGACGAGCTATGCCCGTATTCGCAGCGGAATATTTACAGAAAATCGCGGCTGATGTGTTTCGAGCTGCCGGCGCGGATGATGCGGCTGCACACACTGTGTCCAGCATGTTGGTTGAGGCGAACCTGACCGGACATGACTCACACGGAGTCATTTACATCGTTGATTATCTGAATCGTATTCTCGACGGCAAGCTTAATGCGAAGGCCAAGCCTGAGATTGTGCGTGAAACTGCGACCACTTTGCACGTTGACGGCCACTGGGGCTTTGGCCAGGTGATTGCCAAGTGGACCATGGAGCAGCTTATTCAAAAGGCGAAGCAGAATAACGTCGCCGCTGCGGGCATCTTTAATTGTGGGCATATTGGACGGGTGGGGCTTTATCCGGCGATGGCATCGCAGCAGGGGCTCATCGCGCTCGCATTTGCCAACGGAGGCGGCTCGAAGCCGCGGGTCGCCCCCTTTCGCGGAATGAAGGCCATGTTAGGCACAAACCCGTTGGCGGCAACCATTCCGGTCGCCGAGAGGTCGCCGATTGTCCTCGACTTCTCTACGTCTGTCGTCGCGTCAGGAAAGATTCGGATTACGCAAAACAAAGGCGAGGAATTGCCCGATGGATGGATTCTCGATCGCGAGGGGCGAGCCAGTCGAAATCCCGAAGATTATTACAACGGCGGGATGCTTTTACCTGCGGCCGAACACAAAGGGTACGGTCTGGGGATGCTGGTAGATATTCTCGGTGGCCTGCTGACCGGGGCGGGAACGCCGACTCTACCCGATGGCCCGTACAAGCTGGGTAATGGGGTCTTCTTTATCGCGGTGAATGTCGAACCGTTTCAGCCGGCTTCGGTCTTCGGTGCAGACGTCCTGCACTTGTGCGAAACCTTAAAAGCGACTCCGCCGATTAATCACGGCCATGATAGTAACGTCCTCGTCCCGGGTGAGCCAGAGGAACAAACTAAAGCACACCGGCTTAAGGACGGGATTAATATTCCCGACAAGACGTGGCAAAAAATCATTGAGGCCGCGCGCAGTGTGGGAGTGGAGTTATAGCACATTGAATTCTTCACCCAGCCAGAAGACTTCCTGTTTTCACCCTCAGCCCGCGTGGGACTCAGTATCGACGCTCCGCGAAGAGTGAGCGCCAACAGCAATCTGGTAGATCAATGCGCACGATAGTTTGCGGTTGCTCTCCATCGATCAATGCGTCTTATCGTAATCGCGTCCGATTCTGCATCGGCGCCGTCATCCTCTGACACTTGGGTACTTAGGTTAGTTGGTACTCCCCAATTAAACGATAAGGCCCCACCCGACATCCTGACAATTGTCGATCAGGCCGCAGCCGAAGTACGGGCGACGTTCCCGAAATGGCTCTGGCAGTGGATCTCTGACCATGCCGCTCTCGAAGTGAAAGTTTTCGATCCATCTGTCAGTTGGTGGTGGTATACGCCTCTTTCGGAAAAAAGTCCCCTTCGCTCACGTCTCATCCGCGAGATTTATTGGCTAACGGTACTGCGGGGGATCTTTAAGTTTTATTCGCTATCGGCTGTTGAATGGTTGGGCGATGATCCTGTTTTTGCTTCTGTCGCCGCGAGTCTTGCTGCGGAATTCAACGTGCCATTCAACTTCCACTTTGAGCGGCGGGCGCACCACCGGAAAGTTGGACAAGCGATTCTCCGTCGGATTCTATATACGGGTTTCGCGTTGTTGCGATGGCTGCTGGTCAGGTTGATCCTGGCCCGAACCGTGAACCGAGATTGGGATCGCGACGTGTTGCTTTACACCCGCTTCCCGATTCTTTGGGAACGAGTCGAATCGACCTGGCGCGAACGAATGTTCGGCACCTGGCCAGATTATCTGACGATGCGGAAACATCGGCCGGCATATGCTGCCATCATGTCTGCTTCTTTGACGGCACTGATCCGTGAACGGCGGGATTTGCTTGCGCGCGTCGCCAAGCAGGATATTTGGATCCTTGAAGCCGCGATATCGCTTTCTGCTTTACTCCGGGCGCACGTCACCCTGGGCCTTTTTGGGCGATATCTGCGTTGGCGGCGTCGGACGACCAGGGAACCGGTGCGATATGATGACCTCGATATCTCAAAGCTCTTTTGGCGCGAAATGGATCTGGCAGTTCTCAGCCCTGAGATTCCCTTCGATCTAACAATCGCGGCGGGCTGCCGCTCTGTCGTCAAGGCCTGTCGCTCCGTGCGAGCAATTTTTCTTCCCTTCGAATATCAGCCAATGGAGCGGGCGGTCTGGGCTGGCGTGAAGTCAGTGCGTGACGTTCCTGTAATTGGTTTACAAACGGGCCTGTTCGATTCAAACCAGATGGGATTTTCCTTTCCGGCTGAGGAGATGAAAGGACAATTTAATCATGACCTAAAGTCGCCAGTCCCGGACATGTTGGCAGCATATGGCAAACTGCCGTATCGCGTTTTTTCAGAGCGGCTTGGAAACGATAGAGTTTGTCTGAGCGGAGCGATACGCTACTCGCAGCTTCAACAGCACGACAACCAAAACGCCGTGACTACCGAAAACCTGCCAGCGCCGAGGCATCTGGTGTTAGTCGCTACATCAATTTCGCGCGAAGAATCGTTCCCGATGCTCGAGGCAGCATTTCGCGCGGCAACGAACTATCCCGACATTTTTTTTCTTATCAAATTTCATTATCACCTGCCGCTGCACGAAGAAGTAAAACAGTTGGCAAGGACCTACGGCGTCGACCGTTATCGGATTTTTGATAAAGATCTTTACGACCTGATGCGGGCGGCGCGAATAACAATATGTGCGGGCAGCTCGATCGGCATTGAAGCGATTGCCTTTGAATGCATGCCGGTTGTGTTTCGCTCGCTC
>Ga0066388_100000169_pt1 | contig 25534 bp, 18 predicted proteins | sample PanSoiMetaGPlot6_FD_64539 | JGI IMG/M metagenome (GOLD analysis project Ga0066388, IMG submission 64539) | Tropical forest soil microbial communities from Panama analyzed to predict greenhouse gas emissions - Panama Soil - Plot 6 (Hybrid Assembly) | ecosystem: Environmental > Terrestrial >...
GGCGGCATCCAGGAGGAGACGACCGCGCTCGGCGTGCCGTGCCTCACGCTGCGCGCGAACACGGAGCGACCGATCACGATCGAAGAAGGCACGAACCGGCTGCTCGGGGACGATCCGAAGGCGATCCTGCCGGCCGCCGAGCCTCTTCTCTCGGGAGCGTTTCCAGAGCCGCGGTGTCCGAAGCTATGGGACGGAAGAGCCGGGGAGCGCATCGCAGCCGCGCTCGCGGTATATTTGGGGGTCGATTGACACGGATGTCTCACGCTGTTAAGCTTAAGGACTGTAATCTTATGCGAATTCTGAGCTTCATCCGTTGCCGCCGTTCTCGAGGCGGGTGTACCGGCCTCCAACGCTCGGCGGGCCGGCCGGGTCTCATCTGCGCCTGGGCCGGCGTGTGGCTTTTCTTCGCCGCGGCGCCCCTGTCCTTCGCCGCCGACGCGCCCCCAAAATCAGCAGCAAACACGAATTACAGAATTGGCGCGGGGGACCTCCTCAACGTCGAGGTGGTCGGCCGCCGCGATCTTTCGGCCCAGTACACCGTCGGGCAGGACGGCGTCCTCTTCATGCCGCTGACCGGCGGCGTGCCGGCACAGGGAAAAACGGCGGCCGAGCTGGGGGCGGAGCTCGCCCGCCGGCTCTCGCTCTATGACCGCGACATCAATCAGGTCAACGTCTCGGTCGCGGAATTCCGGAGCCAAAAGATCTTCGTCCTCGGCGCCGTGCTGCGTCCGGGGAAGTACTCCTTCGCCGAGCTGCCGACGGTGTGGGACGCGATCGGAGAAGCCGGAGGACCCACCGAGGACGCGCAGCTCTCCGCGGTGGAGGTCATCCCGAGCGAGGGCACGAGCGGACGCACGACGCAGGTCGTGGACGTCGCGGCCGCGATCCGCGAAGGGCGGGTCGCGTCGATGGAGCGCCTGAGGCCCGGGGACACGGTCCGGGTTCCGCGCGGCGGGGGCGTGGGGCTCTCGCCGACCTCGAACGCGGTCTATCTCTTCGGGGCGATCGCCCGCCAGGGCCCGGTCTCGATGGACAAGCCGACCGATCTCATGTCCGCCATCATCCAGAGTGGAGGACCCACGCCCGATGCCGATCTATCGGATGTCCAGATCGTGCGGCAGAACAGCGGGCGAACCGTGCACCTCAAGGTCAATCTGAACCATTACCTCGACAAGGCGACTCCGGCGGGGAACCCGCCCCTGGTCGCGGGAGATACCGTGTACCTGCGCCGGCAGCAGTCGAGGGGATTCTTCGCCACCCTCCGGACGTTCTCGCCTCTGCTCGCGCTCGCCTCGACCGTGCTCGTCTTCGTCCGGCGGTAGGGATCGCTCCGATGGAACAGGATCAGTCGGTACTCGATTTTCGCGAGGTGCTGTGGAAGGCGCGCCGCTACAAATGGCTCGCGCTCTTCCCGGCCGTGCTCGTCGTCTGCGGCGCGTGGATCTACCTCATGTTCACGCCCCCCGTGTACGAGTCCTCGGTGGTCATCTCGGTCGATGACAACACGCCCGTCTCCGCCGCGCTCGCCCCGCTCGTCCGCTCGGACCGGAGCGACGACATGCGCAAGGAGCGCGTGGCGCGCGTGGACAGCCGAGTCCACAGCCGCCAGTTCCTCGAGGCGATGTCGACCAAGCTCGGCTACCTGAACGATCCCGATCTCCGGGCCCAGGGCGCCTCGGCCGCGCGCCGCTGGCAGGGGATCACCTCCGACGAGTACACGATGCGGATGGCGGTCTACGTCCTGGGGAAGAAGATCATCGTGATGCCCTCCGGGGAATCCCGGACCCGCATCTCGGCCACCGACCACGATCCGCGCGTCGCGCGGCGCATGGCCCAGATGATCGCGGACCAGCTCATCGCCGAGAACAAGGCGACGACGATCCAGGAGACCACGGCGCGCGGCGAGTTCAGCGCGGACCAGATCGAGGTGTATCAGGAGCGGCTCCGGAAGTCGGAAGCGGCGCTCCGGTCCTACGAGGAGTCCTCGATCGGCAGGAAGCTGACGAGCAACCCGCTCAACGACACGAACTACGAGACGGCGAAGTCGCTGATCGGCGATACCCGCGAGGAGATGTCGCAGCTCCGCTCGAGGCTCCAGACCGATCTCAGCGGCTGGCAGGCGAGCGGCGGTGCCGGCGCGGGCCCGCCCGATCTCCACAGCGGGAAGTCCTCGACGCTCGAGGGGCGGCTGAGCGATCTCGAGAGCGAGTACGCGATGATCGTCATCCTGGGCAAAGGGGACCTGGAAGGGACGAAGCTTCGGATCGGGGGCGTGCGCCAGGCGCTCTACGCCGAGTATCAAGGGCTCGCGCAGAGCCTGCTTCCCACGCTCCCGCAGGCCGCGCAGGAATCGGCCGCCGGGATCGCGCTCGACCGCGCGGAGCTCCGCTCGATCCGGAAGAAGGAGTCGCGTCTGACGGGTCTCACCTCGGACTACTCGCACCGCGTGCAGAGCTCTCCCGCGGAGCAGCTCGAAGCGGAGCGGCTGCGCTCGGAAGTCGAGACGAACCGGGACCTCCTGCTCGCGCTCCAGAAGGAGGCGACGTCCTCGCGCATCTCCGCCGCCCTCGAGACGAGCCAGCTGGGGCTCTCGCTCTCCGTCGTCGAGTCGCCGCAGCTTCCGCTCGCGCCGCTCTACCCGGATCCGCTCCGGGTCATGGGCATCGCACTCTTCGTCGGCCCGCTCCTCGGGGTCGGAATCGCGGTCGTCGGAGATCGCCTCGGGGCCGCGCTCCACACGCTCGAGCAGGCGGAGCGCGAGATCGGGGTTCGCGTCATCGGCACCATTCCACGCATCGAGGGCTGGTCTCAGCCCGGGAGCTACCTGCAACGATACTGGCCCGTGCTCTCCATCGCGCTCGTGCTGTTCGCCACGGCCGTGTCTTACACGCTTCACGTGACGGTTCTGTCGCCGAAGAACTCCACGGAGAGCGTGCAACCCAGGCCTTAACAGGAACGCAGCGCCCGTGCCCCACCGAAAAACCCGAAGTCTGCTCGACGACTTCAATATCAACGCCGCCCACGTGACGGAGGTCCGGCGGCTCCTGCAATCGCTCATGCGGCAGGACGCCGGATTGAACCGCAAGGTGTACCAGATGGCGAGCGCGGGGCGCGGCGAGGGGAAGAGCACGGTCTGCGGGCTCCTCTCGATCATCGCGGCCCGCATCTTCCACAAGCGCACGCTGGTCATCGACGGCGACATGAGGCGGCCGACGCTCCACCACTTGCTGGGCGTGCCACAGCGCCCCGGCCTGTTCGATGTGCTCCACGGGCTCCAGCCGCTCTCGGCGTGCGTGCACGCCACCGGGCTTCCGACGCTCTTCGTGCTGCCCAGCGGGCGCGCCGCGGGACCGATCGGGGAGGCGTACCAGGATCCGGCGTTCTCGCATCTCCTCGCGCACGTCCGTCCCCACTATGACCTGATCTTCGTCGACGCCCCCCCGATCGTGCCGGTGATCGAGCCGCTGCTCATGGCGGAGCACGCCGAGGGGATCCTGATCGTTGCGATGGCGGGGCGGACGCCGCTCATGATGGTCCGCCGGATGAAGCAGCTCATCGAGCCGATCATGCCGAAGCTCTCGGGTGTGGTGCTGAACAACGCCGTCGAGGGACTGCCGTACTACTACGACTACCGCTACTACGGTTATGAACAGCCCCTTCCCAAGAGGATTCGCACCACCGCTTCGCCCGGGGGGGCGAGCGCCGCACCCGCCGCGTCGGAATCAACGCCGCGAGGGGAACGCGCTCCATCGCAAGGGGGGTCTTGATGCCGTTGCGTAGAATCGAGGACCGGATCAAACGCCGGACCGCCAGGATCGGCGTGATCGGTCTGGGATACGTGGGCCTTCCGCTCGCCGTGGAATTCGGCAAGGCCGGATTCCGGGTGACCGGGTTCGAGATCAACGAGAAGCGCACCGCGACGCTGAACCGCGGCCGCTCCTACATCCAGGACGTGCCGACCCGGGAGGTCCGCGACCTGGTGCAGGCGGGAAGGCTCCGGGCGACGCTCGACTTCGACGAGCTCCGCTCGATGGACGTCGTCGACATCTGCGTCCCGACGCCGCTCCGGAAGACGCGCGACCCCGACGTGTCCTACATCCTGGCCGCGGTCCACGAGATCGCGCCGCGCCTCCGGCGGGGGCAGCTCATCGTGCTCGAGAGCACGACCTACCCGGGGACGACCGACGAGCTGGTGCTCCCGATGCTCCAGCGTGACTCGTGGCAGATCGGGCGGGACTTCTTCCTCGCCTTCTCGCCCGAGCGCGTGGATCCGGGCAACCCGACGTATCAGACGCAGAACATCCCGAAGGTGGTCGGAGGGGTGACCCCAGCGTGCAGCCGCGCGGCGGCCGCGCTGTACGCGACCGTCGTGGAGCGGGTCGTCCCGGTCACCTCGACCCAGGTCGCGGAGATGGTGAAGCTCCTCGAGAACACCTTCCGGAGCGTGAACATCGGGCTCGTGAACGAGATCGCGCTCATGTGCGACAAGATGAAGATCGACGTGTGGGAGGTCATCGACGCGGCATCCACCAAGCCATTCGGGTTCATGCCGTTCTATCCGGGACCGGGCCTCGGCGGCCACTGCATCCCGATCGATCCCTTCTATCTCTCGTGGAAGGCGCGGCAGAGCGGATTCGAGGCACGCTTCATCGAGCTGGCTGGACAGATCAACGGGAACATGCCCTACCACGTCGTCCACCGCGTCCGCGAGGCGCTGAACTCGCGCAAGAAGTCGGTGCGCGGCTCGAAGGTCCTCCTCCTCGGGATGGCGTACAAGTCGGACATCGACGACGTGCGCGAATCCCCGTCACTCGACATCATGGAGATCCTCGAGAAGGAGGGAGCCAGGGTCTCCTTCTCCGATCCCTACGTGGATTGGATCGAGCACGCGGGGAAGCGCCTGAAAGGGCTCCCGCTCCGCCCCGGCGTCCTCCGCTCGGCGGACTGCGTGGTGATCGCGACCGCGCACAAGGCGGTCGACTACGCGCTGGTCGCGAAGCACGCGACGACGGTGGTCGACTCGCGGAACGTCATGAAAGGGCGCCGCACCCGCGGCGTGTTCCGGCTGTAGCCCCCGTGGGCGCCTACCTCGTCACGGGAGGGGCCGGGTTCATCGGCTCGCACCTCGCCGTCCGGCTTCTCGGCGACGGCCATCGGGTGCGCGTGCTGGACAACCTCGCCACGGGTCGCAGGGAGAACCTGGACGCCATCCGCGCGGCCGACCCGGACCGCCGGTTCGAGTGGATGGAAGGGGACATCCGCGACCTGGCCACGTGCCGGCGCGCCTGCGAGGGGGTGGAGTTCGTCCTCCATCAGGCCGCGCTCGCTTCGGTGCCCCGCTCGATCGAAACCCCGGCGGACACCACGGCCGTGAACGTATCCGGGTTCGTGAACGTGCTCGCGGCCGCGAGGGAGCGCGGCGTGCGACGCGTGGTCGCGGCCAGCTCCTCGTCCGTCTACGGGGATACCCCCACGCTTCCCAAGCAGGAGGACATGACGCCGGCCCCGCTCTCGCCGTACGCGGTCTCCAAGCTCGCGGGGGAGCACTTCGCCCGGGTCTTCTCGCAAACGATCGGCCTCCGGACCGTGTCGCTCCGATACTTCAACGTGTTCGGCCCGAGGCAGGATCCGCACTCGCAGTACGCGGCGGTCATCCCGCTCTTCATCACGTCGCTCCTCACCGGCGCGCGCCCACGCGTGTTCGGCGACGGCGAGCAGAGCCGCGACTTCACGTACATCGACAACGTCGTGGAGGCGAACCTCGCCGCGTGCACGCACTGTGATGGGGCGGGGGATGCGATCAACGTCGCGTGCGGGGAGCGCTACACCTTGAATCAGCTGCTGGCCGAGATCGGGCGGAATCTGGGGGTGACCCCGAATCCCGAGTACCTCGCTCCCCGGCCCGGCGACGTGCGCCACTCCCAGGCGAGCATCGAGCGAGCGTCTCGGATGCTCGGCTTCGTTCCACGGATCGGATTCGAAGAGGGGTTGAAGCGGACGGTGGAGCACTTCCGCCGTGACGCCTGAAGCAGCGACCCCCCGACATCCCAGCGTGGCCGACCCGGCGCCGGTGCGCGTCGAGGAGCGCTGTCCTCCCGAGGCGTGGGACCGCTACGTGGAGGCGAATCCAGCGTCGACGCTCTTCCACGGCCGGGCGTGGCAGCGGGTGCTGGAGCGCTCCTTCCCGTACCGTCCCTGCCATCGTGTCGCGCTCCGCGGGGAGACCGTCGTGGGGGTGCTCCCGCTCTATCGCGTGCCGGGACTCCCGCGCGGGCATTCCCTGGTCTCGACGCCGCTCGCGGTCTACGGCGGCGTGTGCGCCGACGACGACGAGGCGGCGCGGGCGCTGCTCGAGGACGCGGAGGCGCTGGCCCGGAGGCAGGGAAGCCGCTACGTCGAGCTCCGCCACGAGCGCGCGATCGGCGCGCTCCCGACGAAGGACCTCTACGTGACCTTTCGCCGTCCCATCCTTCCGGATCGCGAGGGGAACCTCGCCCTCGTTCCGCGCAACCAGCGCCGCAGCATCCGCGTGGCGGAGAAGCACGGATTGACCGCGCGCGTCGGCGGGGAGGACCTCCTGGCCGGCTTCTACGACGTCTACTCCGAGAGCGTGCGGAACCTGGGTTCCCCGGTCTTTCCCCGCGCGCTCTTCGCGTCGCTGCTCGAGGAGTACGGCACGCGCTGCCGGATCCTCGCGGTCTTCCACGAGGGAAGGATGGTCTCCGGGGTGCTCACGCTGTTCCATCGGGACCAGGTGATGCCCTATTACGGGGGCTCGACCCGGGAAGGAATCCAGGTCGCGGCGAACGACTTCATGTACTGGAGCCTGCTCTGCCACGGCGCCGAGGAGGGCTACCGCGTCTTCGATTTCGGGCGGAGCAAGCGCGACACGGGCGCGTATCATTTCAAGCGCCACTGGGGGTTCGAACCCACGCCGCTCGCGTACCAGTACCAGCTCGTGGGGCAGCGGGAGCTCCCCAACCTGAGCCCCGCGAATCCCAAGTTCGATCTGGCGATCCGCGTCTGGCGCCGCTTGCCGCTCAAGCTCACGCAGTGGCTGGGCCCGCGGCTGGTCCGGTACTTCCCATGAACATCCTCTACCTCTGCCACCGGATCCCGTACCCGCCCGACAAGGGCGACAAGATCCGCTCGTTCCATCACCTCGAGCACCTGGCGCGGGAGCACCGGGTCCACCTCGCATGCCTCATCGACGCTCCGGAAGACCGCGCCCACGTCGCGGCGCTCGCGCGCTGGTGCGCCTCGGTGGACACCGCTTGGCGCGGCAAGACGCTCGCGGGTGCGCGCGCCGCCTTGGCGCTGGTGGCGGGAGGGTCCCTTTCTGTGGCGGCCTTCCGCTCCGAGGACCTCAAGCGCAAGGTCCAGCGGCGGCTCGTGAGCGATCCTTGCGATGTTGCCATCGTGTTTTCCTCCTCCATGGGCCAATATCTCCCGCGAAACGTGGAGATCCCGACGATCCTCGACTACGTCGATTTGGATTCCGAGAAATGGCGAACCTACGCCGACTTCAAGCGCTGGCCTACCTCCTCCATCTACCGCTCGGAAGGAAGGCGACTCCGCAGATACGAGGAGGCCCTCGCACAACGTTGTCAGCGGGCTGTCTTCGTCTCCGATGCGGAAGCGGATCTCTTCCGCCGCATGGCGAGCGGGATCGATACTCGAGTGATCCCGAACGGTGTGGATACCGGCTACTTCCATCGTGCGGATGGGCAGGAATCCTCTCCGAGCCTGATCGTTTTCCTAGGACTGATGGACTACTTCCCGAACGTGGACGCGGTAACCTATTTCGCGCACCACGTATTTCCGCTTGTTCGGAAGGGGATTCCCGACGCCGTGTTCCGCGTCGTGGGGCGCAATCCGACGAAGGAAGTCCAGGCGCTCGCCCGGCTTGCGGGGGTCGAGGTCACGGGGGCGGTCGCGGATGTCCGCCCTCATCTCGCGGCAGCCGCGGTAACCGTGGCGCCTTTTCGAATCGCCCGAGGCATCCAAAACAAGATCCTCGAATCCATGGCCATGGGAACGCCAGTGGTAGGTACGCGGGTCGCGTTTCAGGGTATCGCCGCCCGAGAAGAGGATGGTGTGCGCCTCGGAGATGATCCCGCAGCTCTGGCTCGGGAAATCTCCTCCTTTCTCCTGGACTCCAACTTGCGTGACGCCTGCGCGCGTCGCGCCAAGCACTTTGTGGAGAGGCATCACTCCTGGAACGAGAGCGGGCGGGCGATGGTTCGCCTGATGGACGAGGTGGTCGAGCGTCCAAGCGAGGCATCCCACCGGGACGTCATGCGATGAAACCCCATACAAAGGAAACGGCGGACCACCCATGTGCGGCATAGCCGGATTCATCGAGACTCGGCCCCCGGGTCCCTCCCGGGATCGAATCGAACGGATGACGGAGCTTCTCCGTCATCGCGGTCCGGACGATGCAGGCGTGGCCATCATCGGGCCCGCAGCACTGGGGCACCGCCGGCTTTCCATCATCGATCTCTCCGCGGCGGGTCATCAGCCGATGACCGACGATATCGGGGATCTTTACATCGTGTTCAACGGCGAGATCTACAACTTCGCGGAAGTGCGGCGCGAGCTCGAGAGCCACGGGGAGCGGTTTCGATCGCGCTCGGATACCGAAGTGATCCTCAAGTCCTACCGCAGGTGGGGTCCTTCCTTCCTCACCCGACTGAACGGAATGTTCGCCTTCGCGATCTGGGATTCACGCCGGCGCTCGTTGTTCGCCGCGCGGGATCGACTCGGCGAGAAGCCCTTTTTCTATCGCCGCACCGCGGGGGGCCTCGCGTTCGCCTCCGAGCTCAAGGCCCTTCTCGCGGACCCCGAGATGGACCGCCGCATCGACGTGGCCGCTCTCGACGAATTCCTCACCTTCGGGTACATCGCCGCGCCCCGCAGCATCCTCCAAGGCGTGTCGAAGCTGCTCCCGGGAGAGTATGTGACGTACGAGAACGATCGCATCGAGACCCGGAGGTACTGGGAGCTTCCGGTCGCTTCCACTCATGCGACCGAGTCCATGGAATGCTCTCTGGAGCAACTCGACAAGCTCTTCCGCGACGCGGTCCGCCTTCGACTGGTGAGCGATGTTCCGGTCGGAGCGTTCCTGAGCGGCGGCCTGGATTCGAGTGCCGTCGTCGCCATGATGGCGCAGGTGGCGACGGGTACGGTGAACACCTATACGATCGGCTTCGAGGAACGTGGCTTCTCGGAGATCGAGGACGCGCGGGTGGTGGCGCGTCATTTCGGAACCAACCATCATGAATACTCGGTCCGTGCCGACGCGGTCTCCATCCTGCCCGACCTCGTCTGGCATCTCGACGAGCCCTTCGGAGACTCATCCGCCGTGCCGAGCTACTACGTCGCCAAGATGGCGGCGCAGGACGTGAAGGTTGTTCTATCCGGAGACGGGGGAGACGAGCTGTTCGCAGGGTACACACGGTATCGGGACGCGCTCAAGCCGCGGCCGTGGCGATGGATTCCGCGCTCGGTCCGGCGCCGGTGGATCGGGTCGTTCGCGACACGGCTCCCGCTCGAGTGGCCGGGACGGAACCGGCTCTACGAAATGGGTCACATGCCCGAGGACTCCTCGCCGGAGCAAATCGGGATCTATCCGTATATCAAAGAGAGGATCTACTCGCCGTCTCTCCATGACGCTTTGGCGAGCGCGAAAGGGGAGAGTGCGGTGGGCCTGGCGGAGATCGGGGCGCCAAGGACGATGGATCGGCTTTCCCGTCTCCAATACGTCGACACCCGCCGCTACTTGCCGGACGACATCCTCGTCAAGGTGGACCGCATGACCATGGCACACGGGCTCGAATCCCGTGCGCCCCTCCTTGATCACGTGCTCGTGGATTACGTCGCGTCCCTTCCTCCCGAGTGGAAGCTCCGAAACGGGGTGACCAAGTACCTGTTCCGCAGAATGGCCGCGCGGTACCTCCCTCCTTCCGTGCTCGACAAGAAGAAGCAGGGATTCGGGATTCCCAAGGCGAAGTGGTTCCGCTCCGATCTCCGGGCACAGGCGCGCGAGCGTCTGCTCGATCGCCGGGCGCTGGACCGCGGGTATTTCGATCGGCGGGTCCTCGAGCGCGTGCTCGACGCGCACAACGCCGGCCGCAGGGACTACAGCGATTGGATCTGGTGCCTACTGGTGCTCGAAGAATGGCACCGGACGTTCCTCGACCCCGACACGAGGCGCCTGTGAGCGGAATCTGCGGCGTCTGGCTCCGCGATCCCTCTCCTCGTCTGACGCTCTCCGATATCGGCTCGATGTGCGGCGCGCTCGGGCCCACGGGAGAAACCCGGTGCCTGCTCCTTCACGAGGGAACCGTCGGCTTGGGCGTGCAGGCACTCCCGGGCTACGCGGACGGAGTCCTGGAGGAGCGGCATGGGGATCGGACCCTGGCCGTCGCCTTTCACGGAAACCTCTACGGCTCGCCGGCCTCGAACGCGCTCCTTCGGGACCTCTTGGAAGGGTACGTCCGCGTGGGAATTCGCTTCGTGGAGACGCTCCATGGCGAATTCGCATTCGCCTTGTGGGATTCGGAGCTCCAGCGCCTGTTCCTCGTGACCGACCGATTCCGGGTCCATCCGCTCCTCTACGGCGAGGGCGCCCAGGATCGGAGCCGCTCGTTCGTCTTCGCTTCCCGCATGCGCGCCCTGGATCGGGCTCCCGGCCCGATCATCCGGACCATCTCCGAGGCGTCGCTGATGGATGTCGTGGCGTCCTCGTACATCCCCACACCGAATACGATCTTTCGCGAGGTCCAAAAGATTCCTCCGGGACACATTCTCTCCCAAGGACGGGAACGCTCTACGCTCGAGGGCTATTGGGACGTCGACTTCCGGCACCGGAGTCATGAGTCGGAGGATCTCCTGGCCGAGGAGCTGCGCCAGTCCTTTCGTAAGGCGGTCGCGGTTCGACTGGAGACGGATCGGGATCCCGAGCGCGTTGGCGCCTTCTTGAGCGGCGGCGTGGATTCGAGCACCGTCAGCGGAGTGCTGACCGAGGTCGCCGCACGGCCGATCCGAACCTTTTCGATCGGATTCGGGGAAGAGCGCTTCAATGAGATGAGCTACGCGCGGATTGCCGCTCGGCGTTTTGGAGCGGAGCACCACGAGTACTTCGTCACCCCGAAGGACACGGCGGCGGCCCTTCCGCTCATCGTGGACGAGTTCGACGAGCCCTTCGGCAACGCCTCCGCCGTGCCGACCTACTTCTGCGCGCGGCTCGCGAAGGAGAACGGAGTCGACGTCCTGTACGCCGGAGACGGCGGAGACGAGCTGTTCGCAGGAAACGAGCGGTACTCGTTCCAGCGCGTCTTCGAGCATTATGAGCGCCTCCCTCGGCCGTTCCGGGAATGGATTCTGCGCCCCGCGGTGTACGCAGCGGCTCGTGCGTTCCCGGTAGGGCTCACGAATCGCGCGCGCAAGTACGTGGACAAGGCCTCGCTGCCCGCCGCGGATCGCATTAGCGCGTACGATTTTCTCAACGTCGTCCCGCTCCGGGATCTGGCTACTCCGGAACTGCTCGACATCTTGGATGGCTACGATGCCTCGCGCGCGGTCCGCTGCCATTACGAGCGCGCGCGGGGGGACACGGGGCTCGATCGCTTCCTGTACATGGACCTGAAGCTCGCGATCGCCGACAACGACCTCTACAAGGTGAATCGGATGACCGAGCGCGCGGGGGTCGTGGTCCGGTATCCGTTCCTGGACCCTGGTCCCGTGTCGGTGGCCGAGCGCGTGCCCGCGGCGCTGAAGATGAGGGGTCGCAAACTCCGCGTGTTCTTCAAGCGAGCGTACCGCGATTTCCTTCCTCCCGAGGTCATTCAGAAGACGAAGCACGGGTTCGGTCTCCCCATCGCGATCTGGCTCCGGACCGATCCTGCGCTCCACGCGCTCATGCGCGATCTCGTGCTCAGCGAGCGCAGCGTAGCCCGAGGCTATTTCCAGCGGACGACGCTCGAGCGGATGGTGGCGGAGCACCGGAAGGACGAAACGTCCTTCTACGGAACCGCCCTGTGGAACCTCATGGTGCTGGAGCTGTGGCACCGGCGGTATCGGGATGGGTGACACCTTGGACACGGGCCTCCAGTTCGGCGTCGCATCCAGCGAAGAGGAGTTCGACGGCTTGCGAGCGGAATGGGGCGGTCTCCTGGAGCATTGCCCGACCACGACGGTGTTCAATACCTGGGAATGGCTCCGCTGCTGGTGGGAGCACTACGGCTCGGACCGGCCCTTGGCGATCGTCTGGGCACGGCGGGGTGGAGCCTTGCGGGCATTGTTTCCGCTCTGGATCGAGCGGGAGGTCTGGAAGGGAGTCATCCCGTTTCGCACCCTGCGACTGCTCGGAGACGGATCGAACGACTCGGATTATCTGGACTTTCTGATCTCGGACGAGGAAGGGGAGAGGACCGTCGAGGCCTTCTGGAGCTATCTCTTCGAGCGCTCGGGACTGCGCTTCGACTTGATCCGGATCTGTGAGATGCCCGTGGAATCGCCCCATTACCGCGCGCTGCGCGCACTCCTTGCGAGACGCGGCGCCACGGTCCGGGAGCAACGGATCGGAGCGGTCTCGTCGTCTCTCCCCGGCGACTGGGACCAGTTCGTGGCGCGGCTCAAGCCGCGGATGCGCACGAAGGTGCGGTCGCTTCGCCGGCGGCTCGAGGAAGCGCACCGTCTTCGATTCTCGCGGGCCGAGACGCCGACGGACATCGATGCTGCTCTCGAGTCGCTCTTCGCGTTGCACAGCCGACGCTGGAGCAGACGCTCCGAATCGGGGGTCTTCGCGAAATCAGAGAAGCGCGCCTTCTATCGGGCCATGTCCCAACGTTTCGGCGCATCGGGCTCGCTGCGCCTCTTCACACTGGAGGTCGACGGCCACCCCGCCGCCCACGAGCATTGCGTCGCCCGCGGCGATACGGTCTACCTGCTTCAAGAAGGGTACGATCCCGTCTGGGAAGAACACGGGGTAGGGAACGTCCTCCGCGCCATGGTCTTGGAGGAGTGCATCCGGGAGGGATTCCGCACCTACGATTTTCTCGGCGGCGTGACGCAGCACAAGCGCTCCTGGGGAGGCGAGATCAAGGAAAGCGCTCGGTTCACCTGTCGCGGCACGAGCGCCTGGGGCGGGATCTATATCGGTCTCACGGGAGCATCGGTCCTGCTCGACCGGCTGCGCCGCCGGACCGCTCCGCCCTCAGGGGGCCCCGTCGGAGGGTCTCCTCAGGAAGCATGAGCGCCGCCGAAGCCACGCCTCATTCGGTCCGCGGCTGGGCTGCGTCGGTCTTCGAGAAGGCCGGCGGCACCGCGGCACTCCGAGCCCTGGCGGATCATTATGCCCTTCGCCGCGGTGGGATCTTTCCTCGTCTGCGACATCGGGCCTCTCGTCCGTTCCAGATCCTCATGTATCACCGGATCCAGGAGGCTTCGCGGCCGTTTTCGATCGATACCCTGCCCATCGACCGATTCGAGGAGCACATCCGCCATCTCTCCCGGCGGTACCGGGTCCTCCCGCTGACCGAGCTCGTGCGCCAAGCCAGGGAGAGGTCGCTTCCGCCCCGGAGCGTGGCGATCACGTTCGACGACGGCTATCGCGACAATTTCACCCATGCCTGGCCGATTCTCCGGCGCTTCGGCGTTCCCGCGACCATCTTCCTCGCGACCGGTTTCATCGGATCCGGGAGCGCCCTGTGGCACGACCAGGTGCTCCATGCCTTCGCGCACTCCCGGCGCGACCGGTATCCCGATCCCTGGACGGATGAGACCGTGACGCTGCATGGGGCGCAGGAGGGTGAGCGAGCCGCCCACGCCGTGCTGGCACGGCTCAAGCGTCTCCCGGGCTCGCAGCGCGAGCTCGAGATCGCGCGGCTCTTCGAGACACTTCGGGTCGACCGGCGGGAGGTCCCGAGCGACCTGATGCTGGAGTGGGGCGAGGTGCGTACGATGGCGTCCTCCGGAATCGAGTTTGGATCCCACACCGTGAACCATCCAATCCTGAGCCTCGAGTCCCGCGACGTGGTCGCCTTCGAGCTCGCCGAGTCGAAACGAACGCTGGAGCGCGAGCTCGATCGCGAGGCCACGCTCTTCGCGTATCCGAACGGCGGAGTCGCGGACTACACGCCGGAAACGATCCGCCTCGTGCGGGCGGCCGGCTACGACTGCGCGCTCACGACGAGGTTTGGCACCAACGAGGCCGGAGACGACCCCTACGAGTGGAAGCGCGGCACGCCTTGGGAAGAGGAGCGCTCCGTGTTCTCCCTCAAGCTCGCGCTGTATCGGGCGCTGGAGAGCTGATGCGCGACGCCCTGCTCATGATGATCATCTTCGGGGGGATGCCCATTTGTCTCTTCAATCCGCACTTCGGCATCCTGATGTACATCTGGATCGGTCTCATGAATCCACACCGCTTCGTGTATCAGCTCTCGAGCTTCCCGGTCGCCCTCACGGTCGGCGCGGCCACGGTGCTCGGCATGGTCATGACCCGCCGGATGGGGCGCATCCCGATGCGGGCTGAAATCGGACTGATCCTCCTGTGGTTCGTCTACACGACGATGACCTCGATCCTCGCGCTCGCGCCCGGTGCGTGGGCCGAGTGGGACCGCTTCGGGAAAATCCTGCTGATGGCGATCGTCGCCGCGATCCTCCTCCAGAGCACGAAGCTACTCCATCGGTTCATCCTCACCATCGCCGCGTCGATCGGATTCTTTGGAATCAAAGGGGGACTGTTCTCCATCCTCACCAAGGGCAATTATCTGGTGTGGGGGCCTCCCGATTCCTTCATCGAGGGAAACAACGAGCTCGCGCTCGCCGAGCTCATGGTCCTGCCGCTCATCCTCTACTTCATACGACAGACCCGCGGATGGCGTCGCTGGGGTCTCGTCTTCGCGTTCATTCTCACCTCGATCTCCATCATCTTCTCCTATTCACGCGGCGGCCTCGTCGCCTTCGCCGGTGTGGCGCTTCTCCTCACCTGGCGCTCACGCTACCGGTTTCGCGCACTCTTCCTCGCCGGCGTGGGAGCCGCGTGCCTCCTGGCGTTCGCTCCCAAGCAGTGGACGGAGCGCATGGGAACGATCGAGCACTACGAAGCCGACCCTTCCGCGCTCGGTCGCATCAATGCCTGGCACTTCGCCTGGAACCTGGCCACGAGCCGTTTCATCGGAGGAGGGTTTCACGCGTTCACGCCGGCCCTGTTCCTTCAATACGCGCCGGAGCCGGAGAATTACCATGATGCCCACAGCATCTACTTCGAAGCCCTGGGGGAGCAAGGATTTCCCGGGCTGGCCATCTTTCTCGGGATCATGGGCACTTCGCTGTTCCGACTGCAGCGACTGCGGAAGGAGACCCGCGGCCGCCGCGAGTGGAAGTGGGTCTTCGACATGGCCGAGATGCTCCAGTGCTCGATCGCGGCCTACGCTCTTGCGGGCGCGTTCCTGGGGCTGGCGTATTTCGACCTCTATTACTACATCATCATCGGCGGAGTGCTCCTGGACGTGGTCTACCGCGAAGAGACGGCCCGGCTCGTCGCCCCCGAGCCCGCTCGGGCGCCGGTGATTGCCGTCCCCGCAGAACGATGATTCACCGCGACGCGAAGTCCCTGGACTCCGAGCTCCGCTCCCTGACGAGCCCACCGGTCGTCGTCGTGGGACTTTGCTCTCACGGCCTGGCCCTGGTGCGCGCCTTCGCTCGGAAGGGCATTCCGGTCTATGCGATCGAAGCCGATTTCCGCCAGCCATCGGCCCGAACCCGATTCGGGGTACGGATCCGTTGCGACTCGCTCTACGGCCCGGCGCTCATCGACCTTCTGAGCGATCTCGCCGACCGCGCGGCACGCAAGCCTGTGCTCCTGGTGACGAACGACAAGATGGTTCGCCTGGTGAATGGGCATCGTGACCGGCTCCAAGAAAAGATGCATCTTCCATTCGCCGACGCAGCACTCCTCGATCGAATGATCGACAAAGAGGCGCTCACGGCACTGGCCGGGAACCAGGGAATGCGCGTTCCGGAAACGCGGGTGGTCGCGCGGGAGGATGACGTGGCGTGCGCGGGAACGTCGGTCGGATACCCCCACATCGTCAAGCCCGCCCAATCCATGGGGACGTTCAAGGCGCTTCTGGTCCAGGATTCGGCCGCGCTCCTTCGCGTCGTCGCGGACCATCCCGAAGTGTCTCGGTTCATCCTCCAGCGCTGGATCGAGGGGGGAGACGAGCGGATTTTCTTCACCAACCATTACTTCGGCCCCCGCGGCGAGGCCCTGGCCACTTTCGTGGGTCAGAAAATCCGACAGTACCCCAGGCTCTTCGGGTCCGCGAGCTGCGCGCGCGGTGCGGACCGCCCCGACGTCGCCCGAGAGGGGCTCCGGATGTTCGAAGGCCTCGGCTACCGCGGTTTTGGCGCGGCTGAATTCAAGGTCGACCCTGAGGGTAGGGCCTGGTTCATCGAGGTCACCGTGGGGCGCACCGAGTACCTCGTCAAGGCGGCCCTCTCCAATGGCGTGGACCTCTTGTCCGTCGCGTACGATGACCTCGCGCGGGGAACCCCGGCGCGCGCGATGCCGCAGAAGAACCGGCGTGTGTGGGTCGATCTGGACCGCGACTGGGAAGTCTATCTGGAATCATGGTTCGACCCCTCGGTCCGGAAGGGCGACCTGATCCGCTTCCTCGTGGAGCCCAAGACATACGAGCTTCTCGATGCACGCGACCCCGCGCCTTTCCTCGCCTGGCTTCCCACGGTCGCGGGTCGCGTCATCCACAAGATCGCAGGCAAGCTCCGCACGAGACCGGGGCGCGCGTCCAAGGCGGGCTGATCCCTTGGGTCGGACGATGCGCACGATCGTGATTTCGGGTTGGTATGGGTGCGGGAACCTTGGCGACGAAGCGATCCTTCTCGCGAGTCTCGACGAGCTCACGGATCGCTTCCCAGATGCGCGCTATATCGTGATTTCGGAAATCCCCGAACAGGTGGAGAGGGATTACTCCGGCTATCCCTTGCGCGCCGTCCCGCAACGGTCCTACACCCGCCCGCTCGAACTCGCCCGTGCGCTCGCAGACGGGACGCTTTGGCGCGTCTTCCGCGCCGTCCTGGGAGCCGATCTCTTCCTGCTCGGAGGGGGCGGCCTGCTTCGCGACAACACGTCCCGACGGAACGTCATCCGGATCCTGGACGAGTGCATGCTCGCCAACATTCTTCGCGTACCGGTCGCGTTTCTCGCGATCGGTGTCGGACCGATTCGAACTTCCTGGGGCGGAGCGCTCATCGGGCGCGTATCACGGAAGGCGACGACCATCACCGTCCGCGACGCCGAGAGCGCCGCCATCCTCGCCTCGATCGGGCTCCGCCGTGACGCGGTTCACGTCACGGCGGATCCGGCTCTCCTCCTCCGGCCATCGTCTCCGTCACGCCCGGACTTGCGAAAGTTGTTGGAGCGCATCGAACGCGGGGAAGGGACCATCGGCGTCTGTCTTTGCGAAGGGATGTTCTGGGACACGACGGCAGAGGAGCGCGAGAGGCGTCTGCGCGAGATCGCCTCGTTGTGCGATCAGATCGTGGAACGACTGAATCTCACGCCCGTGTTCCTCCCGTTCCGAGCAGGAACGGCGGGGGACGACGATCTCGCCGTATCCGACCAGGTCCTCGAGCGGATGGGCACCCGCGCACGGGCGGTGCGGGTCACCGATCCGCCGCACCCCAAAGAGGCACGAGCGCTCTTCGAGCGGTTCCGGTATGTCATCGGTGCGCGCCTGCACTCCATCATTCTGGCGTGCGCGTCCGGAACTCCCATGGTCGCAATCAATTATGAGCCCAAGGTCGCGCATTTCATGGATGGAATCTCTCCGAGTGGGCTTCTGGTGGAGGCGGGAACCTTCACCGCTTCCTCGTGCGTTTCCTTTCTCGACGAATCCGGGGGTTGCTACGCCGATCGGCGTGCCGCGCTCCTTGCGATCGCGTCCGAGCGCGCCGCCATGGCCCGGCGAACGTTCGACCTCGTGTGCGAGGCGAGCCGGTGACCGCCCCACGAGTGAGCGTGGTCATCCCCACGTACAACCGCCGCGATTATCTCGCCGAGGCGATCGAGAGCGTGCGGGCGCAGACCTACTCGGACTACGAGATCGTCGTCGTGGACGATGGATCGACGGATGGCACCGAAGAATTCATCCGACGCCGATTTCGCGACGCGCCGCTCGTCTACCAGTATCAGCAACGATCCGGCAGCTCCGGAGCGCGAAACGCGGGAATGCGGGCCGCGCGAGGGGAGCTGATCGCGTTCCTCGACAGTGATGATCTCTGGCTCCCGAAGAAGCTCGAGCTCCAAGTCCCCCTTTTCGATCGAGATCCGGGCGTAGGGCTCGTGTTCTGCGGGAGCGCCGGGGTGACCGCGACCGGGGCGTATCGTGAGGTGAGACTTCCCACGGATTCGTTCCGCGGGCGCGCGATTCGAGCCATGCTCTACCGGAACCTCATGCCCACGCCGACGGTCGTCGTGCGCGCGCGCGTTGCCGGCGAAGCAGGGGAAATGTACGAGGATCTCACGTTCGGAGAAGATTGGAACTACTGGCTGCGGGTTGCCGCGAGATGCCGCGTGGATTTCGTCCCCACGATCCTCGTTCATTACCGTGCCGCACCCGGCGGATTGAGCCAGCTCAGCCTGGAATCCTACCGAACGAACACGATCGCGCTTTACGAAGGTCTATTTCGCGACCCCGAGAGTGCCGCCCGATTCGAACCTTACCGCAAAGAAGCCCTGTGCCACGCACATGCCCTGGTGGCCGGCGAGGCTCTCGCACGGGACGATCTCCGCTTGGCCCGACAGGAGGCCTGGAAGGCAATCCGCATACGCGCCGCCAACGCAAACGCTTGGGGCGCTCTTGCCCGGGCCTCGTTGGGAGGCCGCATTCTTCGCGCGGTTCGCAGGTGGCGACGTTCGGATCGGGAGCATCACCCCGTGTGAACCGGCATGTGTTCGGGCCCCGTGCCTGAGTGGCTCTCGAATTCCCGGCGGGCACGGATCATTCGTTTCCACGCCAGACGATCGAACACCAGATTGAGCCCCCCGCGGAAGGGACGCCGATAGCGGTCCATGACTCCATACAGCTCGGCGATATTCCGCGGCATCTCCTCGAGGCCATGCGAGCGAATGCGGGGGCCGAGGAACTGAAACTGATAGAAACGCACGCTGTAGCTGACACGGCGCTTGAAGTAAGTCTTGAGATCCGAGGCCGAATACCAGCGGATGGGGGTGTAGTCGAAGAAGGCGCCATCCACCGCGATCACACGGCCGGGGAGATTCGGTCCTCGTGGATCCAGGTCCTTGGCGACGAGGAATCCGACCAAACCGTCTTCTCCGAGGTGGCCGATCGGGAGCTGCCTGCCCCGATCGCGGAACATCTGGAGAACGGAATCCCGAAGGGCGTACAAGCAGCCCCAGACAACCGGAGCTTGGAGCATTTCTTGGCGGTAGCGCTTCGCGTGCCGGCCACCGGAAGGAACCGCAGCAGCCGCCCGAGCCTCGCCTTCCGCGGCCAGAGCTTTCAAGAGCATGGGACCTGCCTCCGGTCCCATCCGCAAGTCCCCGTCCATGAACAAGTGAGCCGCGGCCCGCGGTGCCCGTTCGAACACGTAATGGTTCCAAGCATGCGCTTTGTCGCCGAACGGTATCTCGATCAGATGAACATTGGGATGAGCGCTGGCGAGTTTCTGGACCTCCGGCACCGTTCCGTCGGTCGAGCCGTTCGCCAAGACATAGATGGCGGGCTCGAACTCGACTTGGTTCGCGAAGGCGGCAAGCACGCTCTGAACCGCACCGACGATCCTCTCTTCCTCGTTGTGTGCGAAGATCGCGACCGGCGCGAGCTTTGGCTGCGTCTCTGGGTTCAGGAAGCGACCTCAAGCGCCGGCGTGGGGAGGCACCGGCTCGGGTTGTGCGGCGTGTTCTCGAGAGCGACCCGCCCTGACCGAAATCGACCCTTCCCACGCCGAAACGCTAGCGGGTAGTGTCGGCGCCGCAGCCGGGCTGATCGAACTCCATTCGACAAGGAAAACCGCCGAAATGTTACGAGCGTTTCGCGAAAGCTTCAAGCACACCTCGATCTATACGATTGGAAACCTCGCCGGTAAGGCCGTAGGTTTCATCATGATACCCATTTACACCCATTTCCTGGCGCCCCACGAGTATGGCGTGATGGACATGCTGGACCTGACGATCGTCCTCATCGGCATGCTCGTGGGGATGGGGATGGGAAGCGCGATCTTCCGCTTCTACTACTCTTCCGAAGTCGATCGCGATCGTCAGGAAGTCATCGGGTCCGCGCTCTGGTTCAGCGCGGCCATCACCGGACTGGTGGCACTCGTCGTCGCGGCACTGGCCCGTCCTGCTTCGTCGCTCATCTTCCGATCTCCGATCTACGCCCATTTCCTCCAGATCGCGATCCTTGCCTTCTGGCTCAGCACCCTCGCGGAAACCTGCAAGACCTACCTTCGTGTGAAGCAGCGCTCCGTTTTCTTTGTGACCGTGTCGCTGGTTCAGCTCGCCCTGAGTCTGTCGCTGAACATCTACCTCATCGCGTTCCGCCGCATGGGCGTGATGGGATTTCTCCTGAGCTCCGTGATCAGCAACACCGTGATCGCCGCGGCCCTCATGCTCTACACCGTGTCCGAAGTCGGCCTCCACTTCTCGATGACGAAGACGCGCCAGATGCTCGATTACGGGCTACCTTTCGTCTTCTCCGGCATCGGGCTGTTCGTACTGAATTTCGCCGACCGCTACTTTCTGAATGCTTTCGCGGGTCTGGACGCGGTCGGCGTCTATGCGTTGGCCTACAAGTTCGGGTTCACGATCAACGTTCTCGCCGTGGCGCCATTCCTCCAGATGTGGCAAGCCCAGATGTTCCTGATCGAGCGTGAGCGAGACGCGAAGGAGACCTATGTCCGCATGTTCGAGTACTTCGCAGCCTTCATCCTCTTGGCCGTGCTCGCGGTCTCCCTCTTCATCGAGTACATCCTGAAGATCGCCGCCGGACCGGAGTATTTCTCCGCCTATGCGCTCGTTCCTCTCGTCGCCCTCGCGTACGTGTTCAGTGGATGGGCCCAGTATTTCAGGCTCGGCATGCTGCTCACGCGCCGCACCCGCCCGATCGCGACCATCATGGCAGGTACCGGGGTCGTGACCCTGGCGCTCTACTGGGTGCTGATCCGCCGCTATCACGCGATGGGCGCCGCGGTAGCCACGGTCTTGTCTTTCGCCCTGATGGCAGCCTGGACGTTCATCGTGTCGCAGCGGATCTACCCGATCCCCTATCGGCCCCGCCGAATCGCCGCACTCGTGGGGGGAGCAGCGCTCTGTTATGCCGTCCCCTGGATCGCACATGGGGTCGTGGGGGACAAGCCGATCTACGATCTGCTCCTTCGTTCGGTGGCGCTCGCGGGATATCCGCTCTTGCTGATTCAGGGGGGATTCTTTGCGAACGATGGGGTTCGGAGGATCCGTGAGCTTCCGGGCGGCATCCGAAGGCTGCTTTCCAGAAGTCCCAAGGCGCCGGCCGAGCCGGAGCCTGCGGGTGACCTGCTTCCTTAGCGAGGCCTCAGGTCCCGAATCGCAGAGGGCTTGATCGAGTCCAGGGCCTGTCCGCTGGGAACGTATCGGAACGCCCAGACCACGTTCGCGGAGTCCGAGAGCAGGAACTCACCGTTCGCCTCGTCGTACGCGAGGCGCCAAGCGGTGCGGCCGATCGGCCCAGGCGTGGCGATCGGTGCAAGCGCTTCCCAGCGATTGGTATCCGGGTGGTAGATCCACGTATCGTTCACCGGGCCGTTCGCACCATAACCGCCGTACATCAGAACCACCTTGTTCCTCGTATCGTAGGCCAGCCCCGCCGCGAGTCGCGGAGCAGGGGAGAGCAACGGCGATACATTGGACCAGGTGTTCCCTACGGGATCGTAGAGCCAGGTATCGTTGAACAGGGTGATCTCATCGTAACTCTTGCCGCCGAAGAGCATGACCCGCCCCTGGTCGGGAAGAAAGATCATCGAGTGCGTGCGGCGGCCCTTGGGCAGGACCTGCCCGGGAGTATCCCGCCGCGTCCACGTGTTGGTCGGGTACTTGTAGGACCAGAGGTCCGGACACGTATTGCAATATCCGTCGAACAGGATGACCTCATTGGTCGTCGGAACGTAGACCATCGCATGCTCGCTGCGCTTCGAGGGGTGTGTGGTTGGATTCCTGTTCGTCCAGGAGTTGGTCACCGGACTGTACGCCCATGTGTCGTCCATCTCGTAGATTCCGGAGTACGCGTTCACACCTCCGAACAGAATGGCCACGTTGTCCTGGGTGTCATTGATGAACCCGCCGTAAGGATGCCGATCGTACGGGTGGACCCATTGGCAGGGAGGATTGCAGGTCGAAACCTGATACCAGTCACTGGGGGTCGTGCCGCCGTGGTAGGGACTCAGAGTCCTGAGCGTATACGCGTTCGTCGCGAAGTCATACGTCCAGAGCGAGTTCGAATAGATGGTGTAGGGATGGCTCGCGTCCGCGTAGCCATCGAAGAGCATGACGCTGTGCAGCGCGCTGTTATAGACGCCTTCGTTCCACTCTCGAAAGCTGGGATACGTGCCGCTGACCGTGATCTTGAACCAATTGTTGGCAGGCAAATCGGTCAGCGTGTAGGCCAGGGCAGAAGCATGCGCCAGGACGCAGGTCAGCGCGCAGAGGAACCATGCAGATCGCACGCGCCCCACCATCATCGGGTCCTCAGATCACTCACCGGGGACGGGGAGAGAACGTCCTGTGTGACGGGACCCCGAAATTTGACCGCGAACCGCCAGGACGTGGCGGGATCGAGACCCGACACCGTGAATTGCTGGGTCGTCCCCGGAGCCTGCGCCGCAGGCTCGGTTGATATGTTGTTCGCGGCATACCAGGGCGTGTAACTCGATGGGTTGAATTGATAGGCGCGGGTCGCCTGGTTGAACCCGAGCCATTCGGTGATGGGCTTGGCCGCGTACTTCACCTGATATCCAGTCGCGCCCGCCGGGACGGTCCACGAGAGGCCGTACGAACCGTTCCCCAGGCTCGTCACCGTCACGTTGCTGATGGGCTGCCATCCCGCGGAACCGCGGTTCAGATCCTCGTAGATGAATGCTTGGCTCTTTGGATCCGTGGGCGTTCGGTCGCTCGCGTACTGAACGTCACCCAGAAGGAGCTTCGCCTCACGATCGAGGTACTGAGTGCGTCCAGTCATCTCATACGCGTATTCGAACAGCCGGCCGGATGAGATCGGACGAAACAGGCCGGTTCCGTAGTACGCCGAGTTCGTGGTCGCATTGTTCGCCTGGTCGACCATGTAGTCGTATTCATAGCCGTAGTCTCGAAGCGCGGTCCCGCCGTTCACCTCGAAATAGAGCTCGTTATAGACGAAGTCGGCAAGACCCAGCATCAGATCCTGAATGTCCTCGGTTCTTGCCAGACCATCCCGAAGGAACATCCGGTAGGCCTCCCAGATCGCTTCCGCGTGGATCTGGACCAGGAAGAAGTCCCCGATCTCCCGAGTTCCCGTGCAGTCCGGGTGGTACATCCAGACATAACCTCGCGTCAGGCTGCGGCCGTAGGGGGTGCAGTTGGGAGGCGAGTCCTGGGTGTCCAGAAGCTGGAGCGTCATGTTCTGGACGATCTGCCGGAAGTGCGAGCTGCCCGTGAATTCCTCGAGAACCGCCATATTGCGGAGCGTTCGCGACCAGATGCGCATCCCCCCGGAGCCGAGCCGGATCTGAGGGGCGTACCCGCCGAACTGCCCGTTCGTCTCGGCGTCATAGGATTCCGTGTACTCGAGGATGGATTCCTTGACGAGTTCCTCTCCGGTCATCCAGTAGTAGAGCGGCATGCTGAGGATGTGCGGGTGCTCGAGATCCAGCTCGACGCCGTTGAACGACGACGAATTGGAGGGCACGATCGCATTGAGCCTGTAGTCGAATCCATCCGAATGGCGCACGCCGCTGTCGCTCTTGAACTGGGTGACCTGAGCGCCGCGGAGGTAATAACCCGCGTACCCGGTCCGAGTGAAATCGATGAGATTCAGGAACGCCTGATCGACCTGGTTGTACCCGCCGCCCTGCGACCACGAGTAGTAGCGCCAGACTTCCATCGCGGGGTTGGCGAGCGGTGGGGAAACGCCTCCGCGCGAGGCGAACCAGTTCTGCTGTTCCTGAGGCGTGACGAGCTTCCGTTCTCCGAAGAACGCTCCTGCCGCCGCGTACTGAATCATCGGAGCGCGCGCGACCAAGGGATACTGGAGGCTGTAGAGGAGGCCATCGTCGTCGCTGGCCTGGGTGTGGAAGTCGAAGAGGAGCTCGCGGGTTTCCCAGGCGCCCCACGCGAAGGAGATCGACGTGAGGGAGTTCCGCTTCGAGAAGACCTCGACCTGCACGCTTCCCGATCCGTTGAGCTCGAATCCTCCAGGCCACTCGCTCGAAAGCCATCGCGTCGCGAATGTCACGCCCTTACCCGAGGCATCCTTGAGCTCCCCCCAGCCCGTGGCCGCGGGGGCGTCGACGTTCGAGAGCGCATTCAAGACCGTGGACCCTTGTGCGACCAGGAGTCCCTGCTGCGCGTAGTCCCATGGACCGCTGCCGGACCGGAGCATCGGCGGATTGGGCCAGGAGTAGTTGTCCGGACCCGCCAAACGGGTCGCGGCTTGGAAAAGGTACGCGGTCTCGGTTCCAGCGAAGGTGCCCGAGACCGGGGACCTTCCCTGCACACCGAACGCGAACGATCGGCTCGCGCCGAGGGAGACGGGGAGATCGACCGCCGCGCTCGCGAAGTACACGGGCGTCGTCACGGCCGCCGAAGCGTTTCGATAGGTCACCTGACTCTTCACGTAGTGCTTCCCGGCGTAGAAGAACAGCCGGACCGTGAAGTCCATCAGGCGCGAGCCTCCCGTATCCTTGAGGCTCCCGCTCGCGCGCACGACGGCGCGAAGGGGACCGTTCTCCTCGATCGTTGCGACCGACGAGGCGTCGTTTGCCGAGCTATAGACGGTGCCGGTCGGACCGCGCATGAGCACGCCCATGCCCCCGGTCTGGACGAAGGACTGGCCCCCGACGACTGCCTGATGAATGACATCGAAATTCGCCTTGCGGATCGTGAACTGAGCGGCTCCCGTGTCCACCGTGATCGTCGCGCCATTGTCGGTCGCGAACGCGCTGCCGCCGAAGTTTCCGCTGCCGGTGGTCAGGGTGACCCCCGATTGAGTGCCACCGGCGGGGACGGAAGCCTGAAAGTCCACCTGGACCCACTTCAATTGGCCGCTCGGCCATTGGGCGAGGGAACGAAATTGTCCCGCCGAAGCGCCGGAAAGGCCGAGCTGGGCGACGCTGGTGACCCCGCTGCCGTCCGGGATGGGAATTCCGACCGTCACCGGCTCGTTCGTCCGGGAGCGACCGGTCGCGCCCTGAGGAAGCGCTTCGGAGACCGTGAGCGGGACATTGAGGGCTGAAACCGGGGGAACGACCGACCAGGGAA
>Ga0066388_100000170_pt1 | contig 25504 bp, 26 predicted proteins | sample PanSoiMetaGPlot6_FD_64539 | JGI IMG/M metagenome (GOLD analysis project Ga0066388, IMG submission 64539) | Tropical forest soil microbial communities from Panama analyzed to predict greenhouse gas emissions - Panama Soil - Plot 6 (Hybrid Assembly) | ecosystem: Environmental > Terrestrial >...
TGGTGAAACTCAAGACCGAGCGACAGCAGATCGCCGAGACAATTGGGCGTCCGCGCGCGTTCGCGGTGCTGACCGCGGCGGCGGCGGCGATCGGTCTGCTGCTCGCCTGTGTTGGCCTGTACGGCATCGCCGCCTACGATGCGGCGCGCCGGACCACAGAGATCGGCATCCGCATCGCTCTCGGCGCACGCCGATTCGACGTCGTCCGCCTGGTCGTGCGCGAGACGATGATTGCCGTGGCGGCCGGCGCCGTGACCGGTCTCGTGCTGGCTGGCGTGGCGGCGCGGCTCGTGGCGACCGTGCTGTTCGGCGTGCAGCCGGGCGATCCCTCCACGATCGCGGCAGCGCTCCTCGTGATGATCGCGGTCGCGGCGCTTGCCACGTTCGCGCCCGCGCATCGTGCGGCGCGTCTCGATCCGACGGTGGCGCTCAGATACGAATAGCAGCCGTCAGGGTATGAGGCGGCGAAGGACATCGTCCGGTATCGACCGGCGAAGCTGCGGATAGGCTTCGACGATCCGTGCGATGTCGGCGAGATCCTTCTGACGTTTGCTGCCGGGGCGCGACTCGTCCTGGACGGCCCAGATCTTCCCCTGAAGGATGTCCTCGACGGATGCGACCGGAAGGTCGAGATCCAACACCGCCCGCACCGTCGATCGGCTTACGACATCGTCATACCGCGGGTCGAGCTGAATCTGGATCCGTAGATCGGACTCCTGATCCGACACATTGAGACTGTGCGCAAACTGCGTGACGTTGAATAACTCGCGAGCCAGGGCCTCAACCTCCTGGAGGCGATCGGCCGCGACGACCACGTCGAGATCCAGACTGACTACCGGTTCCACGTATGCGTTCAGCCCCTGGCCGCCGATCACGCAGAACGGGATGCTGCGATCCCGCAGCGCCTGCACAAATCGCTCGAGCAGGTTTGAACGGTCCACCGTTACCAGCTTACGAAACGCCGCAGCCCGCACGTGCCAATTGTACGCCTACTCAATCCGCACGATGCGATCGGTCACGTGCGGAAAGCGATCGAAGACGGCCGCATCATGGCCCGGGATGAGCAGCGCGGACTCGCTGGCGAGGCCCTTCATCCGATCCTGCGTGCGCAGGTTCGACACCGCGTCGAGCGTTTGCGAGATCGCGGTGTGCGTGTCGAGATTTTCGTAGAGGTACATGTTGTCGGACGCGAGCACGACAGTGTGCGTGCGCGTCTGTACCGCGACGAACTGCGACTGCCACGTGTGCTTGCCGCCGACGCCGAACGCAATGCCCGACAGCGACGTGTCGTCGTCGCCGCGCACGAACGAGACCTGGCCGGCGATGTTCCGCCTCACGAGTTCGACGACATCCTCAGCGTCGATGCCGCCATGGGTGTTGCGGGCCTGCCACGCGTCGCTCGTGTAGTAATCGTACTCGTCCTTCTGAATCCACACGCGCGCGGTCGGAAACAGATCGATGCCGCCGGCGTGATCCCAGTGCATGTGCGTCAGGAAGATGTCCGTCACCTGATCAGGTTTGATGCCGAGCGGCGCGATCGCCTCGGCCGGCTTGACGAAATCCTTGACGGTGAACTGGCGGAAGTACTGCTCGCGATGGAAGCCCGAATCGACGATGGCGATGCGGCCATCGATGCCCTTCAGCACCCAGATCATCATCGCGATGTCGAGGCGGCGGGATCGGTCGGCGCCTGCGACGAGGCTCGAGACCGGGAAGTTCGCCAGAGTGGCGTATCGCACGGCGTAGACTTCGTACTTGTCCACGTCCGCACCGACTGGCCCGATCAGCGCAATGCCGAGAAAGAGGCCGGCGAGAACTCGCGCGGGCATCGCCGCGCGATTATACGCCGCGGCGTACCGTGCGGCCCCCAGGGCAAAAGCACCCTAACGTGCTTTGAATGCAAAGCACCCTATCGTGCTTTGGGTGGAGAGCACCCTATCGGGCTTGGCTGCAAAGCACCCTATTGTGCACAGCGAGTGCGCTTCTCAGAATCCGGCCTTGATTCGGAAGGTGCCGTCGTCCATCGCTTCGCGGTAGGTGCGATGGCAGCCGCCGCATTTCTGGCCGAGAGAGCCGGCGGCCGTGCGCGCCTGGTCCCAGTTGTTGGCCGCGACGGCGGCCTCGAGCGCTTCGGCGTCCTTGATGGCGTCGCGCGCCAGTTGCGTCGGTTCGGGCTTGTTCTTCGCTTTCCAGAAGATCTCGGTCTCGGTGAACATCCGCTTGAGGAGACCTGCGTGCTCCTTCGTGAGCGCGACGTCCATCTTGTCGAGGTCGCCGCGAAGCGCCGTGTTCGCGGGACCCACCTGCTTCATCACCTTGGAGAGCGTCAGGTCGTCTGCCGTGGGCGGCGGGATCGGTTTCTTGGCGACGTCGATCCCCGCCGAGTTCACGACCGCCGTGGCCAGCACGACGGGACGGCCTTTGAACTTCGCCGCGATCTCGGGCGAAATGTCGAGTGTGTAGCCCTTCGCTTTCTTCGCCACTTCGGCCGGATCGAACGGCATCAGTTCGCCGATGACGGTGACATATGAATTCAGATCGACGGTCCCGTTCATCGTCGGCGCCAGCACGAGGATTTCCTTGCCGGTACTTTTCGTCTGGTCCTGATCCACGGAGATCGCCGACTTCGACAGCACCTGCTCGACGGTCGCCGTCACGGTGACCAGTTCGCCGTAGTAGGCGTCGGGCTTGTTTGCCAGCGTGCTGGCGGCCAGCGGGATGTAGGGTTTCTGCTGCGCGCCGGGGGCCGGCGCCGCCGGGGCGGGCGGTTGCCCCTGCGCGGCGGGTTGCGGTTGAGCGGGCGGCTGCTGTTGCGCCAACGGCGCCGCGAGAAATGCGACCAGAACGATCGGAAGGAGTGCGGCAGTCTTGCTGAATTTCATGCTGACGATTCTACCTAATCCCGGTCCTCGCTTGAACGGGCTGGAACGGCGCGCACGATCGTCGCCAGCGAGGACCGGGACTAAACGGCTGTGGCGGGAGCGAGCAGCATGAGGAGCAGCGCCTTCTGGCCGTGGAGCCGATTCTCTGCCTGATCGAACACCACGGACGACTCGGACTCGAAGACCTCAGCCGTAACTTCTTCGCCGCGGTGCGCGGGCAGGCAATGCATGAACAGCGCACCGGGGCGGGCGAGCGCCATCAGATCCTCGTTGACCTGATAACCGGCAAAAGCCCGCCGCCGCACGTCGGCTTCGTCCTCGCGTCCCATGGACGTCCAGGTGTCGGTGTACACCGCGTGCGCGCCGACGACCGCATCGGCGGCGTCGTTGAACAGACGGACGCGGGCCCCGTGTCGCGCGTGACTGGTCGCCTGCTGCACGACAGCGTGAGGCAGTTGATAGGGTTCCGGGCTGGCAACGTGCACGTGCACCCCGAGCATCGCCGCCGCGTGCACGAGCGACGTGGCGACGTTGTTCCCGTCGCCCACGTACGCGATCGTTCGCCCACGCAGCTGACCGAATCGTTCCTGGAGGGTCAGGAAATCGGCGATGGCCTGACACGGGTGTTCTTCGTCGGTCAGCGCGTTGATGACATGCAGCCGCCGCGCCGCGGCGGCGAACTGCTTCAGCACTTCCTGCGAATACGTCCGGATGATGACGCCGTCGACCCAGCGTTCGAGATTGCGCGCCACGTCGGCCACCGGTTCACGGCGTCCCAGCGCGACGTCCGCCTGCAACGGGACGACCTGTCCACCCAACTCACGGACTGCGATCTCGAACGTCGTCCGCGTCCGCAGCGACGGCTTGTCGAACAGCATGGCGAGATGGCGGCCGTTGAGCGCGTCCGCGGTCGGGGCATGGCGCCCCAGCGCCCGATCTGCCTTCACGTTGGCCGCGAGCTGCAGACAACGCTCGAGATCGGCCGTGTCGAAGTCGAGCACCGACAGAAAGTCCTTGCGAGTTTGCGTCGTGGCCTGAGTCATGTTCGATAGTCCGCGTTGATCCGGACGTACTCCGCGCTCAAATCGCATGTCCACACGGTGGACGTCGCGCCGCCGGCGCCCAGGTGCACCGTGACGGTGAGATCGCGGCCCTTCAAGTATTCGGCGGCCTGCGGCGCGGCGTCGTCGTGCGGGAGGCCATCCTTGAACAACACCGTCGGTCCGATCAGGACCGCGGCGCGCTCGAGCTCGAAGGCTACTCCCGCTCGGCCGGCGACGGCGATGAGCCGTCCCCAATTCGGATCGCCGCCGTGAATCGCGGTTTTCACCAGCGGGGAGTTGGCGATGGCCTTCGCGGCGCGGCGGGCATCCGCCGCCGATGCGGCACCGGTGACGACGACGGTGACCAGTTTGGTCGCGCCTTCACCGCCCCGAACGATACCGAGCGCCAGCTCGCGGCAGACCGCCGTGAGTCCGCCAACGAAGGACGGGTAGGTGCTCGCGTCGATGGCGACGCCGCTGGCCCCGTTGGCCAGGATCATGACGCAATCGTTCGTCGAGCATTCACCGTCAACGGTAATCGCGTTGAACGTGTCGTCCACGGCCTCGCGCAGCGCGCGTTCCAGCAGCGGCTGCGGCGCATCCGCGTCGGTCGTGACGAACCCCAGCATCGTGGCCAGCATCGGCTCGATCATCCCGGAGCCCTTCGCCATGCCGCCGATCGTGATCTCGCTCCGGCCGGCGCCGACCGCAACCTTCGTGGCCGCTTCCTTCGGAAACGGGTCCGTCGTCATGATCGCGCGAGCAGCCGCGGCGCCCTGATCGGCGCCAAGCGCTCGAGCCGCGAGCGGCAGGCCCGCGCGCACCTTGTCCATGGGCAGCGCCACGCCGATGACGCCCGTGGAGGCGACGAGCACCTGCTCGACGGGACAGCCGACGAGCTGCGCCGTACCCGCGGCCATCTCGCGCGCGGCCTGCAATCCATCCTGACCCGTGCACGCGTTCGCGCAGCCGCTGTTGACGACGATGGCGCGCGCGGCGCCCCCTGAGCGCTGCAGGTGCTCGCGCGAGACGACAACTGGCGCCGCCACGGCGCGGTTGGTCGTGAAGACCGACGCGGCGCGAGCGGTCGTGTCCGACACGACCAGCGCGAGGTCGAGCGCCTGGTTGGCCTTGATGCCCGCGGCGACTCCCGCGGCGCGGAATCCACGCGCCGAAGTCACGCCTCCGGTCGTGGTCGGAGCGACGGCCGTCATGTCGATCTCAGGCAACGGTCGCCGCGGTCGCGTGAATGCTGTCGCTGCGCTCGGCGTCGAAGAGCGAGTCGAGCGGCACGACCATGCCGTACTGCCCGCAGCGACGGAACAGCGGGCACTTCACGCAGTCGGTGAAGATCTTCTCGAGCAGCCACGAATGCGGAACGATCGAGAAGCCCATGCGGCTGAAATAGCCGGGCGCGTGCGTGAACGCGCAGAGCTTTTCGAACCCGGAGCGACGAGCCCGCCGCCGCAGCTCCTCGACGATCATCACGCCCACGCGGGCGCCGCGTGCCGTGAGGTCGACCGCCAGCGATCGCACTTCCGCCACGTGCGGACTGAGCGGCGCCAGCTCCGCGCAGCCGACGATCGAGCGGCCCCGGACCGCGACCACGAAACGGCCGGCATGCACGGTCAGTTCGCCGAGCGTCCGCGGCAAGAGGTGGCCCTCTTCGAGGTTCGCCTGAACGAGGGCGAAAATCTTCTTGGCGTCCTGCGCGTCTCCCGTGCGCAGCGTGATTCGAATGGCGCGCGAGGCTGTAGCCGAGCGGCTTGTGGCTCGTCTGGTCATGCTGAAGCTCCCACGGCGCCGATCGCCGCGTCGAGACGTCCGAGCGCGTCCATGGCGTCGGCCTCGCTGATGACGAGGGGCGGCAGCAGGCGGACCACGCGCTCCGCCGTGCGATTGACGACCACGCCGCGCTCGAGCGCGGCGGGGACGACCGCCGCGGCGTCACGGGTCAGCTCGAGGCCCCACATGAGCCCTGCGCCGCGCACCTCCTTCACGATCGGATGCGCAGACGCGATCGCGCGCAGGCGCCGTTCGAACGACGGGCCGACCCGCTTGACGTTTTCGGCGACGCCGCCGTCGAACAGTTCGCCGAGGACGAACAGCGCCGCACGGCACGCGAGCAGGTTGCCGCCGTAGGTGCTGCCGTGATCGCCGAACGACAACGTGTCGGCAACAGCTTGCGACGCCAGTGCCGCGCCAATCGGCACCCCGCCCCCGAGGGCTTTGCCCACGGCGACGAGATCCGGCGTCAACCCGAGCGCCTGGAAGTAGAACGGGTGGCCCGTGCGCCCGAGGCCGCTCTGTATTTCGTCGGCGATGAAGAGCGCGCCCGTCTTCGCGCACGCCTCCTTGATGGCTGCCGCAAAGGCAGGCGTCAGCGGCCGGAGGCCCCCTTCGCCGATGACCGGCTCCGCGATGATCGCGGCCGTGGAGGCCGAGACAGCGGCAGCCAGCGTCGACGCATCGTTCGTCGGGACGAACGTGACCGTTGGCAACAGCGGCTCGAACGGCGCCCGGTAGTGCTCGTCCGACGTCACCGACAGCGACCCGAAGGTGCGGCCGTGAAAGGATTCGTCCAGCGCCACGAACTGCGCCCGCGGCGCACCCTTCGTGTGCCAATAGCGCCGCGCGAATTTCAGGCAGGCCTCGACGGCTTCCGTGCCGCTGTTGCAGAAGAACGATCGCGCCAACCCCGAGAGGGCCGACAACCGCTCGGCAAGCTCGCCCTGTAGCGGATGGAAGAAGAGGTTCGACGTGTGAATCAGCGTCTGCGCCTGCTCGCTGACCGCGCGCGCCAGCCCGGCGTGCCCGTGGCCAAGGGCGGCCACGCCGATCCCCGAGAGCAAGTCGATGTACTCGCGGCCGTCCGCGTCGTAGAGGCGCACGCCGTCGCCTCGCACGAACGTGACCGGATTGCGCCGGTACGTCTGCAAGACGAACCGCGATTCCCGTGTAACGACGTCGTCCATCACTGTAGTCATCCGTCTGTCCCTCACCCGCTCAGCTGAAGCCCCGCGCTCCAGCGATCGCGGGCACCGAATGGAGCCCGAGGCTTTATCCGAGCGTCGGCACGTTGGCCACGATTCGCGTTGCGGTCGCGGGAATCGTGCCGCGCGCTGCCATGTCGAGCGCCGCGCGATCGCGGCCGTCCACAATCACGACGTCCTCCACACCGCCTGCCAGCGCGTGCTCGCACGCTCGCAGCTTGGCGATCATCCCCGCTGTGGCGGTGCCCTCGGCGACCAGCCTCGAGACTGCCGATCCGTCGAGCGCGGCCGCCGTCGCCCCGTCTTCGTTCAGCACGCCCGGCGTCGTACCGGCGACGATCAACCGCCGCGCGCCGAGCCGCGCGGCTAGGTGCCCAGCGAACGTATCGGCGTTCACGTTGAACAACCTGCCGTCCGCGCCGCTGCCGATACAGGCGATCACCGGCACGAAGCCGGCTGCGACGAGCACCTCCAACAGCCGTACATCGGCCGCCGCCGTCGGGACGCCGACGCAGCCCAGATCGACGACGCGGCCATCGATCGCCTGATGCGGCGGCGCGGGATCTGATAGGCCGCACCAGCCGTCGGCGCCCGTCAAGCCGACGGCGCCGACGCCGGCCGCGGTGAGCGCCGCGACAAACCGGGTATTTACGGCGCCGGCCAGGACCGAGACCACGACGTCGAGCGTCGCCTCGTCCGTGATCCGGAGCCCGTCCACCTGCCGCTTTTCAAGCCCCGCGGTCTTCAGCGCCGCGTCGATCTCCCTGCCGCCGCCGTGGACGACGACGACCGGCGAGACGGTGGCGATCGATCCAAGGGCCGCCACCACGGTCGCGAGGTGGATACGATCCTCGAGCAGTTCGCCGCCGAACTTCAGGACGACCATCCCGGTGCGTTCCGTGGTGATCCGCTCTGGTGTCACAACAACCCAGATCTTTCGTCGAAGCCGAGCATGACATTCATGTTCTGGACGGCCTGACCGGCGGCGCCCTTCAGCAGGTTGTCGATGACGGACACGAGAACGGCGCGGCCTGCCGCGTCCACGCGCCATCCGATATCGCAGAAATTCGTGTGCGCGACGTGCTTGATCTCCGGCAGCGACGCCGCGGTGAGCCGCACGAACGTCTCGCCCGTATACGCCTGCGACAGCGCATCGCCCACGGCGTTTTCGGAGGTTCCCGGCCGCAGGCGCAGGTATATGGTGGAGAGGATGCCCCGGTCGAGCGGCACGAGGTGCGGCGTGAACGTGACCTCGCGTCCGAGTTCCTGCTCGATTTCCGCCCCGTGCCGATGGTTGAACACGCCGTACGCCGACAGGCTCCCGTGGCACTCGGAGAAATGCGTCCGCTCGCTTGGTGTCTTGCCGGCGCCCGAGACGCCGGACTTCGCATCCACGATGACATCGCTTCCGGACGTCACCAGCCCCGCATCGACCAGCGGGGCGAGCGCCAGGACAGCGGAGGTCGGATAGCAGCCTGGGTTCGCGACGAGCTGTGCCTTCTTCACCGTTGCGCGCTCGCGTTCCGTGAGGCCGTACGCCACCGCTCCGGGCACGCGATGGGTTTCCGGATACCATCGCGCGCGCTGTTCACGGTCCCGCAGCCGGAACGCACCCGACAGATCGATCACGCGGACGCCGGCGTCGATCAGCATCGGCGCCAGCTCCGCGGCGGCGGTGTCGGGCAGCGCGAGAAACGCCACGTCGGCATCCCGCAGGGCGTCGTGCGAGAGCGGCTCGATCGCGCCGTCCCACAGCCGCGCGAGCGACGGCAGCGGCCGCACGGACGCAGACGCCGCGCCCGAAGACATGGCCGCCGCGATCCGGACGGCAGGATGCCGCGCGAGCAGCCGCACGAGTTCCTGCCCTGCGTAGCCGGTCGCGCCGGCGACGGCGACCTTCGCCGTCCGCGACCGAGCGGCTTCGGCGGACGTCATGGGCTGGCTCATCGTATGCATCGAAAAGCATATTTATACACTGTTGGCCGCAGTCGATCAATAAAAATCGATGTATAATCATTCGTCGTCCACATGAAATCCCAACGTCAGGCCGCGCTGCTCGATCTGATCGACCGCGAGGCATGTCAGAGCCAGGAGCGGCTGCGCCGCCGCCTGCGCCATCGCGGTTTCGACGCGACGCAGGCGACGATCTCGCGCGACATCCGCGACCTCGGGCTCGTCAAGCGCTCCTCGGATGGCGCGTATCAGCGGCCCGGCGCCAATGCCCCCGCTCCGGAGACGGCGCTCGACGCCCTCGAACGCGCCGCGGCTGAGTACATGCGCACCGCCGAGCGCGTGCAGCAGCTGGTCGTGGTGCGCACCGGCGTGGGGCAGGCGCAGCCGCTGGCCATCGCGCTGGATCGCGCGCAGCTTCCCGAGGCCGTCGGCACCATCGCCGGCGACGACACGATTCTCGTCATCGCGCGCGGTTCGAAAGGCGCGGCGGCGCTCGTCAAGAGGCTGAAGGACTACACTCGCGAATGACCCGCATCGTTCTGACCTACCCCGACGCGGTCTGGGGACGGGAGCCCCACCGCTTCGTCCCGGATCCCGTTCACGTCGACGACGCGATCGCGTGGTTGGTCGAGCATCACGACGCGGAAGTCGTGACGCTGCTGCTCGACTTCGGCCAGGGCCGCGAGCTCGAGGCGCTCCGCGACCGCGCCCTCGCCGCGGGGGCCGTGCGCGCGCATGTGCTGGACGTGGCCGACGAGTTCGCGGCGAAGTTCCTGCTGCCCACGCTCAAGGCGGGCGCGCTGTACCTCGATGGACGCCCCAGCACCCCGGGGCTCGCACGCATGGCGTGCGCGCAGAAGCTCGTCGAGATTGCCGCCATCGAGCAGACACACGTCGTGGCGCATGCCCACGGTGCCGCCGACCACAGTCTCACGACCGCTGTTCACGCGCTCGACGCCACCCTGACCGTAATTGCCGTGCCGCAGTCGGTCCTGGGATCGGCCGCCGCAGTGTTCCAGCCGGGAACCGGAGCCGGCGCCGTCGCACCGTCCGAGCCGGCCACCGTCGAGCTCACGTTCGCGCGCGGCGTACCGAACGCGATCAACGGCGTCGCGATGCCGTTGCTCGATCTGATGGCCAGCCTCGACATGCTCCGTCGCGCCCCGGCGCGACGGGCGGACCATCGAGCGAACGCTGCGGTCGTGCTCCACGACGCGCATCGCGGCTTGCAGCAATCGGTCGCCGCCGATCTCGAAGAGCGGCAGACGCTCGCAGGTCGATACGCCGACCTGGTGGCCAGCGGCGCCTGGTTCTCCTCGGAGCGGCACGCATTGGCAGCCGCCGTGGATCGCCTCGAGAAACCCGTCAGCGGAACCGTGCGGCTCGAGCTCCTGAACGAGGATTGCCGCATCGTCGAGATCAAGCCGGACGCCGCGCGCAAGGCGCTCTCGCGATGACCACACTCTGGTCGGGCCGGTTCGACACGGCGCCTGATGCGGCGGCCTTCGAATTCGGCGCGTCATTTCGCTTCGATCGCCGCCTCTTCGAAGACGACGTCACCGGCAGCATCGCGTGGGCGCGCGCGCTTGGTCGGGCCGGAGTCCTGCCGGCTGACGAGGCGGCTCGTCTCGAGGAAGCACTCCGCGATCTGCTTCGACGCGGCCAGTCCGATCCGTCCTCGATCGACGGTTCCGACGAGGACGTGCACACATTTGTCGAGCGATTGCTGGTCGAGCAACTCGGCGACTCGGGACGCCGGCTGCACACGGGGCGATCGCGCAACGAGCAGGTCTCTCTCGATCTCCGGCTCTACCTTCGGCGGAGAATTGCTGTGCTGCAACGCGCGGTTGCCGACGTCGTGAGCGCGCTGGCGGATCGCGCCGCCGACGCGGGCGACGCGCTGATGCCCGCGTTCACGCATTTCCGGCCGGCGCAGCCGGTGCTCGTCGCGCACTTCTTCCTGTCCCACGCGGCGCCACTCGTCCGCGATCACGCGCGGCTTGCGCTGGCGCGCGAAGAAGCCGACGCGCTGCCGCTCGGCTCCGGCGCAATTGCGGGCACCGCCTACGCGATCGACGTGGACGAGCTGGCGCGCGACCTCGGATTTTCACGTGTCGTCGCCAACAGCATGGACGCCTCATCCGACCGCGACTTTGCCGCGACGTTCCTCTACGCATGCGCGATGACAATGGTGCACCTCAGCCGCCTGGCGGAAGATCTCGTCATCCTCTGCGGCGATGAACATCGATTCTTCGAGCTTTCGGACGCGCTCAGCACCGGCAGCAGCATGATGCCGCAGAAGAAAAACCCGGATCCGCTCGAGCTCGTCCGCGGCAAGACGGGACGCACGATAGGGCATCTGGTCGCGCTGCTCACGACGCTCAAGGGTTTGCCCACCGGATACAACAAGGATCTCCAGGAAGACAAGGAAGCAGTGTTTGGCGCCGAGGACACGCTGCTTGGAAGTCTCGGCGTTGTCCGGTCGGTGGTCGTCGGTCTCACGCTGAACCGTGCGCGAGCCGCGGCGGCGGCATCCGGCTTGCTGCTCGCCACTGACGTTGCGGACTACCTGGTCGGCCGCGGGATGCCGTTCAGGCGCGCGCACGAGGTCGTCGGCGCGCTTGTGCGCAAGCTCGTGGCCGAGGGGCGCGATTTCGCGTCGCTGTCGCTCGACGAATGGCGCGCCGCGAGCGGCCTGTTTGACGCCGACGTTGCCGAGAGAATGACGCCGGCGGTGTCAGTAGCCGCCAAGCGCACGCCCCAGTCGACCGCGCCGGGGGCCGTGAGCACTCGGCTGGCAGAGGTCAGGGCGTGGGTAACCAACGTGACTGGGCAGAAATCCGCAGGAATTTGATGCTATTGCCCTCCTCAAAGAAGCTCTGCTAAGATGGCCCCGCCTTTCGCAAGTACATCCCCCGCCTGTGGTCAAGCTCTCGGGAGCGTAGATGCAACAGCGCCAGCTTCGGCTTGGTGACATTCTGGACGATTATTGTCCGCGCGAACGCCGCGTGACCAACCACGCTGTGGTCGCGATGATCGGTGCCGACGTGAGGCAGACACGGTGCACCACGTGCGACGCCGAGCACGAATACAAGCACGCCAAGGTTCCCCGCCAGCGTCGCAAGGCCGACACGCCCGCCGCGCTCTACGCGCAGGTCGCCGCGAACGGTCCGAAGCGCATCACGCACGACGCCGCAAACACCGCAACTCCGCACAACGGCGACAGCGTGAATAGTCGCCTGGACGATGAAGCGTTGGAGGTCGATCCGTCGGACGCTACATCGCTGCTGGAGGACCTGATCTCCGACAACGGGAGCGGAGCTGACTACGCGAGCGCCGATGCGGAGCCTCGCGACGAGGGCGCTGTGATGAACCACGACTTGGCAGGCCAGGAGGGCGAGAAAGGCGAGAACGGCGTGAACGAGAAAGGCGAGAACGGCGACAAAGGCGGGAACGGCGAGAAAGGCGAGAAAGGCGAGAAAGGCGAGAAAGGTGAGAAAGGTGAGAAAGGTGAGAAAGGTGAGAAAGAAGAGGGTCCGGTGCACCGTCCGTTGATCCGTGCATCGTTGCCGCGACCGGAAGGGCAGCAGCCGCCCGCGAGGCCCATTCCGGAATTCACCATCCGGCAGCCCGGCGGGCGCCCCGGACGCTTCCGTCCGCGGCATCCGCGCGGCGGCGGCCAGCAGGGGCAGCATTTCCACGGCGGGAATCGCGGCAACGGCAATTTCGCCGGAGGTCCGCCACGCGGGATGCGTCCTGGCGGAGGCGGCCCACGCACGGGCCGTCATCATGGCGGACCCAACCGGAAAAGGTCCAAGTAACCTGTCCACCCTCGCAGGAAAATACGGTCTCATCGTCGGCGTCGCCAACAAGCGATCCATCTCGTGGGCCATCGCCCAGGCCGCTGCGGCGGCGGGCGCCCGGCTCGCACTGACCTATCCGAGCGCGCGGCTCGAGGAGAACGTGCGTGAGCTTGCGGCGCAGCTGGATCAACCGCTGCTCGCGCCATGCGATGTGGCCAGCGACCAGCAGATCACGGACCTGGCCGCGGCAATCGATCGTGAATTCGGCGGGCTCGATTTCTTCGTCCACGGCGCAGCGTTCGCCCCGGCGCCAGAGCTCAGCAACCCGTTCGTGGACACGTCGCGTGAGGGCTTTCGGATTGCGCTCGACGTCAGCGTGTACTCGCTCGTCGGTCTGACACGGGCCGTGGCGCCGCTGATGGAGAAGCGCGGCGGCGGCAGCATCGTCACGCTCACGTTCATCGGCAGCCAGCGCGTGTTCCCGAATTACAACGTGATGGGAGTGTCGAAGGCCGCGCTCGAGGCGTCGGTGCGGTACCTGGCCGCCGATCTCGGCCCTCGTGGGATCCGTGTCAACGCGATTTCCGCGGGGCCCATCAAGACACTGGCCGCCGCCGGCATCTCAGGTTTCTCGAACATCCTGCAGGTCTACCGCGATCGGGCGCCTCTTCGCCGCAACGTCGAGCTCGGCGAAGTCGCCGACGCGGCGGTCTTCCTGCTGGGCCCGGCGTCGCGAGGCGTGACCGGTGAGATCGTGATGGTCGACTCGGGGTTTCACGTCAGCGGGCTCTGACTACTGCTCCTCAATCCTGATTCGCTCCCGCGGTATCCCTAGCTCCAGCAGTTGACGCGGCACTTCGTCGACCAGCGTAGGAGGCCCGCAGACGAAACAGAGCGTTTCCAGATCGTGCACGAGCTCCGCGACCGCGGCGCGCGTCATGCGTCCGCGTCCACCCGTCCAGTCGGCCGGCGTGGTTCGCGTGGTCGTCAGCCGGAGCTCGATGCGTCCCGCGGCAGCGAGGGCCCGCAGTTCGTCCGCGTACGCGAACTCGTCGGGCGTACGAGCGCTGTAGAAAAACCCGATCGTGTCGTAGGGAATGGTCAGCGCGTGGCGCAGCATCGCGCGGAGCGGCGCGACCCCGGTGCCTCCGGCGATGAACAGGAAGCGGCGCTCGGCCGGCTGCCGTGGAAACGTGAAGCTGCCGAGCGGCCCTTCGACGTCCACGAGGCCGTTGACGACCGGCATGAACGTCCCGGCTGTGGGCTCGCTCGCGTCAGTGCCGACGAGCAACTCCAGCGTTCGATCCCGTCGGGCGTCTTCGGGTGCCGACGAGAGGGAATATGGCCGCCGCTTTGTCGCGGCGTGGCCCGCGATCATCACCGCGTGGCCCGCTTCGTACGGGAACTCGTGCTCTCCGAGATCGAGTCGCACGATCTGCGCGCGAGATGTCGCCGGCACGACCTCGCGAACACGCAACGTGAGGAGCATCTAGTCATTTGATTATCTAGTCATCTGGTCATGTCAATTGATCAATACAATGACCAAATTAACCAGATGACCAGATTCGAGCGCCGCCTCCGCGGTGGGCTGTTGCGATTGGTTCGGCGGCGGTCGCTGGCGATCGCAGCGGGTCTGGCGCTCGCGATCCCGGCTGTCTGGGTCGAATTCTTCAGCCGCTATGAAGCGTGGTGGCTGGACGGTCTGGCCCTGGTCGCTGGCGCGACGGGTGCGGCGCTGTGCTGGGCGGGCCTCACCGGCGCGCGTCCCGATTGGATCGACTAGCGGTCAGGCGTCGACAGCCGCGGCACGTCGGCCGTTGGCGCGCGCCTCGGGTTCGAGCTGGTACTCGACGATCTTGCGATAAAGGGTTCCGCGGCTGATGTCGAGCACGCGCGCGGCTTCCTTCTTGTTCCACTGCACCGCTTCCAGCACCCGGACGATGTGCGCCCGTTCGGCATCGGCGAGCGACGGCAGCCGATCGCTCACCTGCTGCGGCGTGGCAGCCATGGCGTGCAGAAACTCGACGTCGGTTGCTCGAATCGTCCGGCCGGGGGCTGACAGCGCCGCCCGCGCGACCGTGCTTTCGAGCTCGCGGATGTTCCCCGGCCAATGGTAGCCGAGCAGCAGGTCCAGGGCTTCGCGCGAGAAATTCTTGCTGTCGAGCGGAAGGCCCTGCGCGGCGCAGTACCGGGCGAGGAACCGCTGCGCGAGCACCGGGATGTCGACCTGCCGCTCGCGCAGAGAGGGCAGTCGAATCGCAAACGCGTTGACGCGATAGTACAGATCCTCGCGGAACCGCCCGTCGCGGACGAACTGCTCGAGCGGCCGGTTGGTCGCGGAGATGAGACGGAAGTCGACCGAGATCGACTTTTGCCCGCCCAGCCGCTCGAACCGTCGCTCCTCGAGCACGCGCAACAGCTTGGCCTGCGCGATGAGCGACATGTCTGCGATTTCGTCCAGAAACAGCGTGCCGTCGTTGGCAAGCTCGAGACGACCCGGCTTGCGATCGTGCGCCCCCGTGAAAGCGCCTTTCTCGTAACCGAAAATTTCCGACTCGAAGAGCGTGTCGGGCAGCGCCGCGCAGTTGAGTGCCTGGAACTTCGCCGCACCCCGGCGGCTGAGGTCGTGAATCATCCGCGCGACCAGCTCCTTGCCCGATCCGGTGGGTCCGAGGACGAGCACGGAGATGTCCGACTTCGCGGCTGTGCGAATCCATTCGAAGACGATCAGCATCTTCTCGTCGCGGCCGATCATCTCGCGGAAGCGCTGCACGGCCGGCGACTGATCCTCGGTGGTGACCGTGGCGCGGCGTTCGAGGAAATGGTCCAGGAGCTCCGACGCCACTTCATTGGCGGGACGTTCCGCCTGATAGCGGGTCGGCGTCTCTCCACGAACGACGCCTGCAACGCCGAAGTCCACCAGCTCCTTCACGCAGTTCTCGACGTCGAGGCGCAGCCGCCCGAACGTGTGCATCAGGGCCTCGACATCGAAGCTTTCGTTCGGCCGCGAGCTCAGGTACCGCAGAATGCCGGCGCGGAGCGGGGACTGCACCAGCGTCCGGAACCGCGTTTCGAGGTCGGAGACGTCGGCAGGACGCGGCTGCGCCGTGGCAACCGCGCCCGCCCTCCGAGCGCTGAAGATCAGATCGTCCATGTAGCCGTATTGGTTATCGGCTGATGGGCTCCGGGGCGACAGGGGGGGCGCCTCCGCCGGGCCCGCGGTAGTAGTCGCTCTGGTAACGCTCGATGAGGTTCTGCATCCGGACCGCGTCGCTCTTGCGGTGGCCGTGGCAGACGATTGGGCTGGCGCCGCCGCTGGTTTCGATGAGGACATCCGAGAGCAGCACCCCGGTCTTGACCTTGACCGATGCGATGTGCGCCATGTGGATGGTTTCCTGCTGCCGCCCGAACCATCTGGGCACGTGCTGGACGACGCTGGTGGGCGTGATGAGCACCTGCGTGGGGAGCAGGCGGTTACCGGCGCTCAGCCGGCTCGCGCGGAACACGTCGCCGTTCGCAAACGGCCGTCCCTTCTGCCAGACCCAGAGGATCAGGAGAACCGCGACGAGGATAAGCGCGCCGACCACGAGCGAAAGCCAGTCGAAGTCGCTAGTCAACGTGTCCTCATAAAGTTCATCCGCCTTCGCTCCGCGCAACATCGGCGAGCTGCGGCGTGACCGGGCCGAAACGAAGCGGGGCCTGCAAGCCGGACCGTAGACAGATGTTAAGCTATTCCGCAAACAGACGTGGCCAGTGATCTCGCTGGCCGCCGGTCACCGAACACTGGCCACGACAAGGAGCTCCCGTTGCCGCATCGCGCGCCCGGGTCGCCCGGGCACTCCCCGAAGCAGCATCTTTCGGGCACGCCCATTCGCTACTACAGACCGTCCGGCAGCGCCGACATCAAACGCCTGATTGACGAAGGCTTTCAGGCGTTCAATGCCGGCCGTCTGTCCGAGGCGTGCCGGATCTTCGCCGACAAAATGCTCGATCCGGCGAACAACACGACCATCGGCCTCACCATCGCCGGCGCGATGACGCCGGCCGGCCTCGGCGGCTGCGTGATCGAGATGATGGATCGCGGCCTGGTCGACTTCATCATCGCGACGGGGGCGAACTTCTATCACGACCTGCACTATGCCTTGAACTTCACGCTGCGTCGCGGATCGCCGTTCGTCGACGACGTCGAGTTGTATGAGGACGGCATCATTCGTATCTACGACGTGCTGTTTCCGGCTACCGTGCTGCTCGAGACCGACTCGTACATCCGCGATTTCCTCGAGCGTTCGGGGTTGAACGAACCGATCACGACGTCGGAGTTTCACTATCGCCTTGGGTTGGATCTGCTCGAACGCTATCCGGGTTGCGACGAGCACTCCGTTGTCGCGCGCGCGGCGAAGGACGGCGTGCCGCTCTACACCTCGTCGCCCGGCGACAGCTCGATCGGCATGAACATCGCCTACCACGAGCTCATGAACGACAGCCGCCTCATGATCGATCCCAACAAGGACGTCAACGAGGTGTGCGCGATCGTCCTCGCGGGCCGCCAGAACGGCTGCGTCATCCTGGGCGGCGGCTCGCCGAAGAATTTCTACCTTCAGGCGCAGCCCACGCTCTGGGAGGTCTACGGAATTCCCAAGGGCGGCAACGACTACTTCATCCAGATCACTACGGATCAAGTGGTCTGGGGCGGCCTGTCCGGCGCGACGCCGGCCGAGGCGGTGAGCTGGGGCAAAGTCAATCCCGGCGTGCTTCCCGATACCGTGGTCGCGTACAGCGACTCGACAATCGCATTTCCGCTCTTCTGTGAATACGCCGTCGGATCGCCGAACGGCCGCCGCACACGCAAAGAGCTCGTCCATCACCGCGAACGACTGGTGGCAGAGCTCGCCCGCGAGGCGAAGGCGGCTCGCGAGAAGAGCCGTAACAAGTCTGAAGTGTCAAGTCTGAAGTCTGAAGTCTGAAGTCTGAAATCAATCTGAAATCTGAAATCTGAAATCTGAACTGTGATGGGCACGCTTTCAACCGAGCTCGCCGGACATGCCGAACGTCTCTCGCCGCGCCCGCGCATCTACGCGGACGCGAACGTTCCCGCCGGAATCGTGGCGCACATGCGGCTGCGCCTGGGGTGGGACGTGTTGTTCGTCCTCGAAGATGACGACCTGCGCCGCGCGCCGGATCTCCGGCACTACGAGCTGGCCGAGCAGCTCCGTCGGACGCTCGTGACCATGGACCGCGACTATCTCGACGATCGCCGTTTTCCGCCGGAGGCTGGTGGGGGCGTGCTCGTCATCAACGCGCCGGACGAACGGGAGATGTCCTCGCTGCTGGATCGCGTCGATCGGCAGTTGTTCCATCTTGACCATTCCGACCAGCCGGTGCCTCAGCCGCTGACCGGCCGCAAGCTGCACATCAACACCGACTGGGGTCGGGACGCATGAGCGGCAACGAGGCCTAGCCTTGATTGTGCTGTCGGGCGCGACGCTGGTACTGCCCGATCGCCTGTTGTCGCCCGGCACTCTCGTGATCGACGACGGCCGCATCGTCGAAATCCGGTCGGATGCGCCCGGCGCTCCGGCTCAGTCACATTTCGCGTTTCACGGGCACTACATCGTGCCGGGCTTCGTCGATGTCCACGTGCATGGCGTCGAAGGCCTTGACACCCTGGACGCCGACGACACGATTTCAGCGATGGCCGCGCGCCTCCCGCGGTACGGCGTCACGGCGTTTTGCCCCACGACCGTTGCGTGCGCGCCGGATGCGCTGCGGCGCGTGCTCGATCAGGTCCGACAGGCGCGTGCGATCCCGATGGCGCGCGCCGCCCGCGTGCTGCCGGCGCATCTCGAAAGCAACTTCGTCAACCCCGATTACAAGGGCGCGCAGCCCGCCGCGTGCCTTCGGTCCCCCCGGTCTGCGCTCGCTCCTGCCGGTGGTGCGGGGTCTGGCAAGGCGGGTAGGGCAGGTGGGGCGGGTAGGGGAGATACGGAGTTTACCGGCGCCGACATCCTCGCCGAGATCGCGCGCGCGGCGCCAGACGTCGGCATCGTCACGCTCGCGTCTGAACTGGATGGCGGCCTCGATCTGATTCGTTGGCTCTCCGAACGCGGCCATCGTGTCTCGCTCGGCCACTCGGCTGCCACGTTCGACGAGGCCACCGCCGCGATCGCGGCGGGCGCCCGGCAAGCCACGCACCTGTTCAACCGAATGCCGCCAGTGACTCACTATGCACCAGGCCTCGCCGGCGCCGTGCTGCAGACGGAGGAGATTGCCGCTGAGGTCATCTGCGACGGGGCGCACGTCCACCCAGCGATGGTGCGCACGGCGATTGCCGCCAAGCGGCCGTCGCGCGTGATGGCAATCACCGATGGGACGGCGGTTTCGGGTCTACCGCCGGGCTCGCGCGCGAGGTTGGGCGGCCATCAGATCGTCGCCGGCGACGCGACCGCGCTTTTGCCCGACGGCACCGTTGCCGGCAGCCGCGCCACGATGGACCGGGTGTTTCAGACGCTGGTCGGCGCGGCAGGTCAATCGCTCGTCGACGCCGCCATTGTTTGCTCAACTACCCCCGCTCGGGAAATGGGCCTGGTCGGGTATGGACTGCTCGCTCCCGACGCTTCAGCGGACCTCGTAGTGCTCGATGCCACGCTGGGAGTCGTTCAAACGTATGTCGGGGGAAATCTCGCCTACGCGCGAAACAATGCGCTCACGGCGCCCGTCTAACTACTATCGTTCTGGAGGACGACTATGCGCCTGCCAGTTGAGATGCGACCGTTCCCTTCGACTTCGCTCAGGGCAAGCCCTTCGACTCCGCTCAGGGCAAGCCTGGTTGCCTCTGTTGCGGCCGTCCTTCTGAGCACCGGGGCCTGTGTGGATATCGTCGGCGCCGACTTCCAGCGATACGTCGACCGGCAGGAGAAGCAGTTCAGCGTTGCAGGCAAACCTGACGTGTCGCTGGCGACGTTCAACGGCTCGATCGAAATCCGGCCCTGGGACCGGCAGGAGGTCCAGGTCATCGTCGAGAAGCGGGCATCGAGCAAGGAATCGGCCGACGAGATCGAAATCCACACCGAACAGCAGGCGAACCGAATCGTCGTCGACGTCAAGGTTCCACGACACGAAGGATACCTGCATGTTCACCATCGCTCCGCGAAGCTGATCGTGTCGATGCCTGCCGCGGCCGATGTCCTGGCGAAGAGCGGCGACGGGGCGATTGACGTCGAAGGCATTGCCGGCCGGATCGAGCTGCGATCGGGTGACGGCAGCATCCGCGCGCGAAGACTGGACGGCGACATCAACGTCCAGACCGGCGACGGATCGATCAGGCTCGAGTCCATGAATGGCGCGCTTCGCGTCAACACGGGCGACGGGGGCATTGTCGCGGACGGGACGTTCACCAGCGTGCGCGCACGGTCAGGCGACGGCAGCGTTCGCATTGCGGCAGAGCCCGGCAGCACGTTGAACGGCGACTGGGATATCAGCACCGGCGACGGCACGGTGACCCTGGCGCTGCCCGAGGGCTTCAACGCTGAAATCGACGCGCACACCGGCGACGGCCGCATTCATCTCCAGGATTTGACGTTGACGAACGTGACGGGGCGCATTGGACGGAACAGCGTTCGCGGCCGCTTGGGCGAGGGCGGGAGCATCGTGCGCGTCCGCTCCGGCGACGGCTCGATTACGCTGAAGCGATCGGACGCGGCGCTGTCGACTACTTTACCAGCCGAGCGCCCGTAACGAAGCGTCGGTAGTCGGTGAAGGTGTGCGTGCGCCGCGTCGATTGAAGGCCGCCGCGAACGACGATGAGGTGGACAATCGATTCCGGCAAGAGCAGGGCCTCGTCGGGTTCGCGGAACGTCACTCTCTTGTAGCGGATCGACATGTCCTCGCGCTCGACGGTCACGGGATCGAAGAGCGACAGGTACTTGCGCTGCAGCGGAGAAGGAACGCGAACGTCGACGGGTCCGGTCATCTGCTCTTCGACGCGCAACACATCGTAGGTCTCCGCATCCACCCACACGCGCCCCTTCTTGGGAAGTCGTCCCGTGAAGTCGAAGCAGTCGGGGCGTCCGAGTTTGTCCTCGATCAACTCGATTCTGCTCTTTGATTCAGCCGTCCTGTAGTCAATGACGAGCGAATTGCTGTCTTTGCCTTTTCCGGCGGCAACAGCAACGAACTGATAATCCGAGCGGCCCGCGGGAAGCAGGAACGAGAGCGGCTCCGGCGAGAGCGGATTCATATCGGTGCACCCGTCCCGACTTTTCTTGTCGCGGTCCCGCGGAGCGCGCCCGTTGACCTTCCGCAGCTCGCGAATGACGTTGGCGTCGCCCGAGCCATCGCCGTCCGCCGCCTCCATCTCCACTCTCAGCTCGGATTCCGTGACACGCGCCAGTCCGACAGTGCCCCAGTCGCGTGCGATGGGTTGAACCGAATAGGTCTCGATGCAGATGACGCTCTGCGCGCGCTTGTAGTAATCAGCGATGCGCTCGCCGACGCGCGTCAGGACGTCGCCGACGTTCGACGACGTTTGCGCCGACGACGCCGCGGTCGCGATCGCCGTGGCGATCACGCTCAAGCCGATGGGGATACGCATGCCGCCTCGTGCAATGTCTCGAAAACGCGGGCGATATCCGATCCAGGCCGGGCTTCGAGCGCGCGCGCTACAAACGCAGACCCATTTGCCACGGCGAAACTGACACCATGCAAGTTACGTTCGCGGGGGACGCCGGGAATTTCTCGTGGAAACGGCGAGGTCACGAGGATTGAGCGACCATTCACGGTGGAAACCGTATAACCGTGACGGTCGCATGTCCAGTCCGCTTTCACGCCCACGGCGCCGTCCAGGCTGCCAGGCAGCCACGGAGTATCGTTGTCGTCGGTGGCCGACACGACAATTGAGCCGGCTCGACCGGCGGCGGCCAGCGCGTTTTCGAGGAGCGGACGGTGCGCCATCTCGGCCGTTCCCAGGCTCAGGTTGATGACATGCGAACCGCGCTCGGCCGCCAGATCGATAGCCCGGAGCAGGCTGCGAATGTCGGTTGCCAGGGACTGCCAGAACACTTTGATGACGAAGATATCGGCAGCCGGCGCCTTCTCGCGGATCGCGGCGGTGACTGCCGTTCCGTGGCCCAGGCGATCGACGTAGTCGTCGACGAGTGTCCCGTCCTCCCGAATCCCGGATCCTCCGCCAACGGCTCCAACATGCGGATGCGTGGCATGGACTCCGCTGTCAATGACCGCGACCCGGACGCCTTTGCCAGTGTAAGTGGCTAGAAACATCTGCTACGACGGGGAGCGAACTCCTCGTCTCCTCACGCGAACAGCCGCGCGAACGCCCCGCCGCGGGCCTGTAGTTCGAGCGGCGCACCCTCCTCCACGATGCCGTTGCTGCCGAGGACCAGGACGCGGTCGGCAGCAGCCGCCAGCGCGAGGCGGTGCGTGATGAGCACGGTCGTGCGCCCGCGCATGACCGTGGCGTACCCTTCGAACATCTGGCGCTCGGTGACCGGGTCCAGCGCCGCGCTCGGTTCGTCCAGTACGAGCACGCTCGGGTTGACCAGCAGCGCGCGTGCGATCGCAATCCGCTGCCGCTCGCCCGCGGACAGCGCCGCGCCGCGCTCGCCCACGACCGTCGCGTAGCGGTCCGGCAGCCGTGCGATGAACTCGTCGAGGCCGGCGGCGTTCGCAGCGGCGCGGACCTCTTCGTCCGTGGCGCCAGGTCTGGCGTATCGGATGTTCTCGGCAATCGACGTGTGAAACACGCACGGCTCCTGCTCGACGAGCACCACGTTGCGGCGCAGGTCGTCGAGCGCGACATCGCGCACGTCGTAGCCGTCCACGCGGATCCGGCCCTCATCGGGGTCGAGGAGCCGCAGCAGGAGATCGGCGATTGTCGACTTGCCGCTTCCGCTCGGTCCGACGATGGCGAGCCGCTCGCCCGGAGCGACGGCAAACGACACGGCTCGCAGAACCTGGCCGCGTCCGAGGTCGATCGTCACGCGCTCGAACTCGATCGCGCCGCGCACGCTCGGCACACGGATCGGGGTCGGCGCCTCTACGACGTCCGGCGGTGTGTCCAGGAGTTCCTGGACGCGTGCGAGTGACACCTGGACCGTTGCCAGGCTCGTGTAGAGCCCCATGAGCGCCTGCACCGGCTGCATCACGCGCATCTGATACGCAATGAACGCGACGAACGTGCCCAGCGTGAGCGATCCGTCGACGACGCGGTGGCCGCCGTACAGAAAGACCGCGGCGTACCCGAGCGACAACAGAAGACCCGGCACACTGCCCGACAAATACGACCACACCTGCATCGCCATCAACGCGTGGGTGAAGGACGCATTGTGTGTGCGGAACGCATCGACTTCGCGACGCTGCGCGTTGGAGGTCACCACCAGCCGCATTCCCTGCAGGGTTTGGACGAGGAAGCTGCCAATGGACGCGCTCGTTTCCCGCAGGATGCGTACGCGGTATGCAAGCTGCGCCCGCACCCGCGACAACGCCCAGACGCTCGGCGGCACCATGGCGAGGCCGACGAGCCCAAGGCGAACGTCGAGCCACAGCATCGCGGCGATGCTGCCGGCGAGAAACAGAACGTTGCCGACCCACGCAAACAGCGACTCGGCGGCGACTCGCTGCACTTCGCCGACGTCATTGTTGACGCGCGCGAGGATATCGCCAAGCGGCGTGCGCGCGAAGAAGCGCGGCGACAGTCGCTGGAGATGCCGGTACAGCTCGAGGCGCATGTCGAACAGCACGTCGACCGACACGCGCGTGTAGATCAGTCCGGTCGCGGCGGTCAGCGCGAATCCCGCGACCGATGCTGCGGTGAAAAGGCCGACCGTGCGGTACAGCGCCGAGAGGTCTCGCGCGGCGAGCGCCGAATCGATCAGCGCCTTGGAGAGATAGGGCAGCGCGAGCGAGAGCGCGGTACTGGCCAGGCTGAGGACGACGACGAGGGCGAGCCGGCGCCAGTAGGGAACCACGTACGCCAGCGCGCGCCGCACCGACGAGCGCTCTGTCCCCATCAGCGCTCCACAGCCACCAGCGCCTGACGGGCTACCAGCAGCGACAAGCCGGTGAGCAGGCCCGCTACCGGTGTCGGACCAACATCGTGTTGATACGCTTCGATGATGGCCGGCACGTCGCCGCATCCCGACACGATGCGCGCGAGCCGCGCGAGATCGACCCCGGCCGCGTATTGCAGCGGAGCGGCCAGGCCCGGGACGATGACGCCCTCGCGCATGACGACAACGCGGCCATCGATGGCTGGCACCGGTGCAAACTGTAATGCCGCCGCGGGGCGAAGCTGGACGATCGAGTCAGTGCGCAGGCGATCGAAGGCAGCGCGGATCGAGTCATCGCGCCCGAGCATGTCGTCGCTCATGTCCTCGGGATCGGCTGCGCCCCCGCTGGATCCGGCCCGAACGCCGTGTTGGGCTCGCGCCGACCAGAACGGAGTGGCGTACGCCGCAAATCCCTCCGCGAAAAACCCGGACGACCGGCGCAGACAATCGTCGTAGACCTCTCGTTCGCGGCGCACGTGCAGTTCGATGGCCGGTCCGGCCATCGCCGGATCGATCAGACACGTGTTGACCACGACCGCCGCGCGCCACGCGGAGAGCAGCGCCTTTTTGACACCGGCCGACGACAAAGGCTCGATGAACGACGCGGCGTCTCCGACGAGGAGCACGCGGCCGTCGCCGGCACGGATGGCGTCGTAGAGCGAGGCGTCGCACGTCCACGGAGCCGAGACTCTACGCGCCTGCGTCAGCCGAGCCGTCAGTGCCGGCGCTTTGGCAAGTTCGCGTTCGTACTTGGTAAGCAGCATCTGGGGTCCGGCTTCAGCCGGACCTTTGGGGTCGACCATCACCGTGCACTGGCGGCGCGTGGCGGATAGCGGCACCGACCATGCCCAACCGTCACCGAAGCTCTCGATGGTCGTGCACGTGCGTTCCTCGAGCGGCCAATCGCCGCAGTCCCACTCGGCGACGATCGCGAGCGTGCGATAGGAGACGAGGTGGCGGCGCAGTCCATGCCGGGCGATCACACCTGCCCGGCCCGAACAGTCGACGACATAGCGTGCACGACAGTCGATTGCCGTTCCATCGGCGGCGATGGCGGTCACGCGGTCCCGGTCGTCTGCGTCGACACGCTGCACGGTTCCTTCGATCACGCGTGCTCCAGCGGCGCGTGCGCCCTCGAGCAGGACGCGGTCGAATGCGGCGCGAGGCACGTGATGCCCGGACTCGGCGGACGTCGTCGTGCGGGATTGCCGGGCCCAGTCCGCGCGGTTGCCGGTGTTGGGATAGAAGCCGGCCGCATCCACGGCATCGAGCTGGCCGAGAAAGCGCAGCAGCTTACGGGTGCTCGCGGGAAGAGATTCCGCCAGCGTCAGGTGCGCGGGCGGCGGGCGGTGGACGATCGTCACGGTCCGACCCCACGAGGCCAGCAGCTGGGCCGTTGTCGAGCCCGAAGGCCCGCCGCCGACCACCAGGACATCGCACTCCTCGACCCTGTGCGTCACGCCGGGACGATCCTAACGTACGAATTCCGAGCTCGCGTACGTCGTCGTGTCCGTGATCCCTGCGTCGACGAACGCATCGTGCCGCTCGCGGCACTTGCTGCAGGCGCCGCAGTGCATGTAGTGGCCAGTGGCCAGTGGCCGGTGGCTAGCCTGACCACTGATCACTGGCCACTGACCACGACGCGGGTTCATACACGACAACGTCAGATCGAAGGGAACGCCGAGCGCCGCCCCGCGACGGATGACGTCGGCCTTGCTCATCCCCGCAAACGGCGCGTCGATGCGCAGATCGTGCGCGAGGCCGAGC
>Ga0066388_100000171_pt1 | contig 25487 bp, 23 predicted proteins | sample PanSoiMetaGPlot6_FD_64539 | JGI IMG/M metagenome (GOLD analysis project Ga0066388, IMG submission 64539) | Tropical forest soil microbial communities from Panama analyzed to predict greenhouse gas emissions - Panama Soil - Plot 6 (Hybrid Assembly) | ecosystem: Environmental > Terrestrial >...
ACGGCCAAGCCCACGGCGAGAATAGTGCTTGACCTGCCCGAGGACCTGAAGGTAAAGCCACGCGTAGTGAAGCTGGAAGAGGGAGAGATAACGATTAGCCTTGGCGAAGAAGCGCTGGCTGCTGCTGAAAAGGCAGCGGTGCCCGATGCCGCCTCCAACGCCGCTCCCAGTGCTCCAAATGCCAGCGCTAACAACGCTGCGTCGCCAGCCGCTGCCGACGTTCCTGTCTCTCAGCTGCCAGTCCCGGCTAGCTCTGCTCCCGAGGCGACGGCCACTGAGGCGCCATCACCAGCAGTGGCAGCCCAGGCGGACGCGGCTGCTGGCGCCGGTCAGTCCTGGGACTGGTCCGCTGGCGGGCAAGGAACCACCCCCGCTGCCGCCGCTCAGCCAGCGGCCGAGGTCACGCCAGCGCCGGCCGCACAACCGCCAGCGCTCAGCGAGCAGTCGACAGCGCCCGCAGGCGAGCAAGATCATTTGGCCGCTCAGCCAGCTCAACAGTCCGTGCCTCAAGCTGACGCTGCTGGCCAAGCGGAGCCGGTCCCAGCAAGCCAGCCGGCCCCGGAGCCTGAGTTAAAGCCGGCGATCCCCACCGATGCGCTCGGCCAGGGCAGCTCTGCCCAGCCTCTGGAGGCACCGGCTGTGACGCCTGTTGCTGACCTGGGACCCAAGCCGCAGCCGGTGGCCGGATCATTTGAGTCGGCTGCTCAGCCGGAGGCCACTGCAGCTCAGCCGGTGTCCATCGCTGCCCAGCCAGAGTCCACCACAGCTCAGCCGGTGTCCATCGCTGCCCAGCCAGAGTCCACCACAGCTCAGCCGGAGTCCACCGCTGCCCAACCGGAGTCCAGCGCCTCCGAGCCGGGAACGCAACCGCCCGCTGAGGCCGCTAGCGCTCCTACCAGCTCGGAATCCGGCTCCCCCGGAGCTGCTCCTGTGAGCACCGAACCGACCGACGGTGCTGCTGAGGCAAAGCCCGCCACCGGTGTGGAAGCAATCAAGCACTATAACAGCGCTGTCCAGCTCCACTTGTCCGGCAAGCTCTCGGAGGCTACCTCCGAGTACCAGGCGGCGATTGCCGCCAATCCGAACCTGTCGGAGGCACACAGCAACCTGGGGCTTATCTACAACCAGCAGCATAACTATGCCCAGGCGCTCTCAGAGTTCCGCAAGGCGCTTGCCTGCAATCCACGTGATGCCATCACATACAATGGCATTGGTGCTGCCCTGCGGGCCCAGAAGGATCTGCTCGGCGCGATCAAGAACTGGCAGACTGCGGTCTCTCTTGACCCACATCTGGCCACCGCTCACTACAACCTTGGCACTGCCTACGAGATTCAGAAGGACTACGATAAGGCCATTGAGTCTTACCGCCAGGCCGTGAAAAACGATTATCGCCTGGGCGAGGCCTATTACCGCATGGGCCTGATCATGGAGCGCAAACACAAGCTGGATGATGCTGCGCAACAGTTTGGGCAGGCGCTCAAGGTCTCAGGCACAGCTGAGTACAGTGAAGATGCGCGGCAGCGGCTGGCGTTCCTGACGCAGAGCAAACACTCCGCGCCGAAACACTAATCGGCGCCTGCGCTCAGCCTTGGCTGATTCTGGCTAGCATGGAGCTGGTGCTGTGATCGGGCACCAGCTCCAGAATTTTTACGAGCCCTCCAAAGCTCTCAACGACCGGCGTCTCCGCCAGGCTCTCGGGGCTGTAGTCGCTGCCCTTGACGTGCAGATTTGGCTTCACGGCCTTGAGAAACTCTACCGGCGTGTCCTCGCCAAAGATGGTCACGTAATCCACGCAGGACAGGCTGGCCAGTATCTCTGCACGCTCATCTTCGGGTGTGATCGGGCGACCTGGCCCTTTCAGCCGGCGCACCGACTCGTCGCTGTTAAGGCCGATCACCAGGACATCTCCTAATGCTCGAGCGGCCTTTAGAATGCGCACGTGTCCGATGTGGAGGAGATCGAAGCAACCATTGGTGGTGACAATCTTCCGGCCTTGCGTTCTCAGGCTGTCCGCCAGCTTCGCCAGATCCAAACGAGGTACAATGGCGCCCATGCCGGTCACTCCTGCCGGTAGCCTGCTGACCTGACCAGGCTCAGAGAACCATTTTCTGGCGCCCGCAGGTTGCACAAGAAACTCCTTACGGCCTCGACAAATGTTCTCGCGTCCGCTGCGTCCACTTCACTGTGCTGGGTGTTGGGGAGATGCACCAGCGCCTTTGGCTCACAGGCCTGCGAGAAAAGCGCGTCTGCATGTGCCGGCGATACCTCGGTGTCCTTGAGCCCGTGCAGGACTAACAGCGGCGGGTGTGCTTTCCTTAGTACAGACAGATTATCGAAGTACGGTCTCGGAAAGAGCCAGGGCGGATAAATCCGCAGCAGCGGAAAGCTCTCCCCTGCGATGCGACGAAGGGTGGAGAAGGATGACTGCAGGATCAAGCCGGACACGTTGCGGCGCTCGGAGACGTAACAGGACACGCTTGCTCCCAGGGACTCGCCATAGAGAACGAGATCATCGGGAGCGACCTTTTCAGAGCTAACAAGCCAGTCGTAAGCCGCCAGTCCGTCATCGCAGATCCCCCTGACGGAGGGCGATCCCTCGCTCTTCCCGTATCCCTGGTAGTCGTATACGAACACCGAAGCTCCTGACTGAAGCAACAAGCTCACTAGCTCGTGCAGATCGGCGATGTTTCCGGTGTTACCGTGGTTGATCAAAATACTCTTGCTGGCGTCATTCCGGGAGAACAGCCACCCGTGGAGCTTTCGGCCATTCGCAGTCGGAAAAATTACGTCCCTGGCCCGGACGTCGTTCACGACCCCCCTTTGATAATTGCCGCTCGGATACTTGTGAGGATTGAACAATGTTGGCCGGTAGACAGGCTCGGCAAGACGCGGGGAGAGCACCGCGTACAGTGCGCCCGCGATCGGAACAGCCACCAATATTCCGCTCAGTATGTTCACTTAACTTGCTCGAACGACAGGCCCGCCACCACCAGCGGGCTATTTATAGCATGTATCCGCCGATCGATTCGGCCGACCATTGTTGTCATTTACTGACAGGACTGGGACAGCCTGTGCCGGCCGATAGGCGCTTGCCTGTCCGAGGTAAAGGAGAGAGCGCTCTTTTCCAGGTGAACGCCCTTGCTGTGCTCTCCTCCTCGAATAGCTACGCTAGGTCGAAACGTTTTCGGAGATGTGCTTGGCAACCCGCTTCTCCCCGATCGGAGTGCCCCGAATTCGGTCCGGAAGGTGATTATTTCTGGGGCATGAGCGCTTGGCAACCAGCCTTGACGACAGTAAAGGATCCGTGCGGGCGTGCGGTAGATCAAGAACTCTTCAGCATTTCTTTATTGCTTTACAAGAGGGCGTGACAGTAGCTTTAAGCTCTACGCGTCTGACCTTTTGTACTTAGATACCCTCACTTACAGATTCCGAAAACCATACCGGTTGCCAGCTTAACTGCCTGATCCATCCCGCTTGATGGAGGCGGTGGAGGCCTGTGTCTGGCCTCTGGTATTGCCGGTGGTGAGTACTTGCGGTCGGCCTGGTGCGCAGACCTGACGCTTACTTTTGTGTATGAGCGGTCTTTCCTGACCCTGAAAACAGGCAAGCCCCGGCTTGCCGATAAGGAGTTCGATCATGGCTCAGCGAGTCATTGGCCCGGACGATCCGCACTTCCCGGCGATCCGCCGGCGGCTCGTCATTACCTGGCTGAAGACGCTTCTTGGCTATCTGGCGATGGGTGGCCTCATCTTCGCCGCTCTCCACAGCTTTGGCTCTTCCTTCCACTTCCAGGCCGGCTTCAGCCTGCTCTGGGTGCTCCTGCCGGTTGTGATGTGGTGGTTCAGCGCCAAGATCGCTCTGGCGATGAACAAGGCTACCCCGGCGGATCCCAGCAACCCGACCCACAAGCGGTTGATCGACATCGTGCACCGGGTCTACCTGAAGAGTGGGCTCAAGCACGAGCCTCCGGTCTATGTGGCCGACAACCCGTTGCCGAACGCCTTTGCCACCGGCCCGATCCATCGCAAAGCTGTGGTGGCGGCAACAAAGGGGCTGTTCGATTGTGGAATGACCGACGAGGAGATCGAGGCGGTGTTCGCCCACGAGCTCGGGCATGTCAAGAACTATGACGTTGCCCTCAACTCGATGCTAGCGGCCCTTTCGTCGGTCTTCTTCCTGATCGTGGACCAGGGTGTTCGGCTCCTCTTGGGGACGATCAACATCTTCCGCAGCCTGGCCGGCGCCAAGCCGTTCGTGCTCGGGCCCAGCAGAAGGCGGGGGCTGATCGGCACCGTGCTCAACTGGGTGGTCTTCTACGCTGTCTTCTGGCTCACCAGCCAGCTCACCAAGATCGTCCAGCTTTTCGTGGTGCGCTCGCGCGAGTCCGCTGCCGATGCAACCGGGGCGCTCATCACCGGTCGCCCATGCGACCTGTCGACGGCGCTCCAGAAGCTGGTGGCCTACGTCGAGAAAAACCGCCCGAAGGGCCGCGATGCCTCCTTCTTCCGCGCTCTCCGTCCGATTATGACGATCGACCCGCTCTATGATGCGGTCAAGGAGGACCCGAAGCCCACCGGCATCTGGCAGACGCTCAAGCGCTGGTGGAAGCTCCTGCAGCTGACGCACCCGCCTGTCCCGGAGCGAATCGCGCAGCTGGAGAAGATGAACGGCGGCGCCTGCCCGCGGATCTGAGCGCCCGGTTGTCATCGATTGACGGTGATAGCTGTGAGCAGCCCGGCCAGCGCCGTTCCTGCCCACCAACTGAAACAGGCAAGCGAGGAGGAAAGCGTGCACCAAGACCCCGATACCGCGAATGCAGCCGCTCAGCGGCAGCTAGCAGATGCCGAAAGGCAATTCCGTGAAGCTGCTGCTTCCGACTCACTGCTCAAAGCCTGCCAGCGGCTCAAGGATGCCGGTGCCGCCCTGGCCAAGGCAGGGGAGGAGGCGGACAGGGCCCGGGCGGACTGTCTGGACCGCGAGCGGGTCGGCGATGGCCAGCTCGCCAGGGAGCCGCCGGACCTTCTGGTCGAGAGGGCGCGCCGCGCTGCTCAGGGCATTCCCCGCCTGGAGGACCTGCGCCAGGCGCTCTTCCCCACTCGCAAGCAGGAGCAGGAGCCCCAGCCCCAGTCCGAACGAACGCGAGAGCTCTGCCGGCTGGCCGAAGCGGCCGCTGCTCAGGAGGAAAAGGCCAGGCAGGATTACCAGCTGGCGCTGAGTCTGTTTGCTGAGGAGCGCGACAGGCTCTACATTCTGGCTGCGCAATACCTGAAGGCCGAGCGCGCCTGCCAGCCTGCCGCTGCTTCCGCACCCGGCATCACCGCCGTTGAACCGACTGCAGCTGAGGTCTGGCCGGTGATCACCAAGCTGTCCGTTTTCGAAGGACTGGAGGGCCATCTCGGTCCTCGCTGACGAGAGGATCCGGTCCTGAACCGGCTTCTCGGCCACTGGGCCTGTTGAGTCGATTGCCACCGTGCTTCCCTCCTCCTTCTGGCAATTAGAAGGCGCTGAGCACAGCGCTTGTTTGAAGCTGGAAACAGGATCGAAGGCAGCTTTCCTCCGTTCCTGGAGCAGGCAGCCGGTTACCGCCAGCAGCGCCGCTCCAGCCATCAATAGAGACTGAGGGTTTGTTATGCCAGCCAGAAAACCGTGGCATCCCTTCTTCACAGCAGCTGCGCTGCTCTGCGGAGCCGTGCCGTTCATGACCGGCTGCGATTCCAAGCCAAGTGATGCCAGCCAGAGCCCGCCCAGTCCGCCGCAAAAGGTGCGCGTCGAGCTGCGCCCGCCCAGCTCGGGCGAGCGCCTCCGCCGGCACATTTACGGGGCGGACGGAACAACCGAGGTCGAGCTGCAGATTGAGTTTGCAGATGGGAGCGTGACCGACCAGTACCTGCGTGCCGATGGAACGGTCAGGGAGTCCACAACGACCTATCCAGGCAGCGGCCTGATCAGGCAGCATGTACTGTTCGACGCGGATGGAACCACTGTCCTCAGTGAAGAGCGCTACCGGCAGAGCGGCACGCTCGTCCTGGACCGGAAGCGTTTGGCGGACGGCACGCAGCAAACCAACCGCTACGCGGCGGATGGTAAGAGGCTTGTTAGCGTGGAGCTTCTGCATGCTGACCAGACCGCCGAAAAGACCTACTTCTGGGACGACGGGGTAACGCGCCGCGCTCGCTTTCAGTCTGCCGGCGGGCAGACGACCGAGATCGAAGTTTACGCCAGCGACGGCACACTCGATCACCGGCGCGCCTTCCGCGACAGCGGCGATGGCCTGGACATTTACGTGTACCGGGCTGACGGCACGGTCAACTTCCATCAGTCATGGAAGTCCCAGTTCCAGAACTGGTGGGTCAGGCGCTACTCACTCGAGTTTGCCGAGGAGCTCCAGGCAGACGGTAAGACCGTTTATCGCAAGCTCGTTGTCGGTGATGACGGCAGGCTGTCCGAGTCGCACCTTTTTAATCCGGACGGCACAAAGAAGGCTGTTCGCTACTTCCGCAATGACGGCACCCTGGAGCGGGTCGAGATTTTCGATCGCTCGGGCAAGGTCGTGAAGGTTCAGCACCACTCGGCCAGCGAGGCAATTCGCGAGACCGTAGATCAGTCAAGGCTAACCGAGCCGGCTTTCGTTGATCCATCAGGCGCCCGCCGGGACGATTGATTGCCACCACAAGCACCAACCGCTTGCCTTCATTACATCAAGCGGCAGCCAGCTCGATTGAGCCCTGGTTGCCTACAGTCACGCACTTTTCGTTTACGCAGGGACAAAGCGTGCCGGTCCCGTGAATGTGGCGCGCGAGGCCCCTAGAGGACCTGTAGAAAGGGAATTTCTCCCATGAAGCTCAACAAGTGGGCTCTTGCCCTCCTCGCTGGCTTTGTTGCGGTAGCGATCTTCGCCTTCTGGCAGACCCATCGCACCGACAGTATCCTTCCGACCAAGAACACGCAGCCGGTCGTTCTCGCTGGCAACACCCCGGCCTCCCTCAAGCAGGCCGAGTTCATTCGCCACAGCGATCCGGCCAAGCCGATCACCGTTGCCGTCGGCCTGCAGCTGCACAACGAGCCCCAGCTCGAGACGCTGCTCGCGGCCCAGGCCGATCCGAACTCGCCCGAGTTCCGCAAGTACCTGACGCCGGACGAGTTTGCCAACCGCTTCGGTCCCACCCAGCAGGAATACGATCTGGTGAGTGCGTACCTGAAGAGCAAGGGGCTGAAGGTGGCTGGTACCTACCCGAACCGCCTGATTGTGGTGGCGGAGGGCTCGCTTGCTCAGATGGAGAGCGCCTTTGGTGTGACCATCAACGAGTACCGGTACATGGGCGGGGTGCAGATCAGCAATGATGCAGACCCGAGCGTGCCCGGCTACCTGCAGGGCGTGGTTCAGTCCGTGAGCGGGCTCAACACCTTTGCCGAGTTCCGGAGCAAGTACCGGCGCGACTCCAGCTTCCAGCACATGCCGCACTCGAGCGCACCGTCCGGCTTCACGCCGCGCGACATCGCTACAGCGTACAACTACCCGAACGCCAACAACACGGCTGCCGGCGACAAGTACAGCGGCGCCGGGCGCACGGTGGCAATCGCCACGGCTTACAGCTACAGCCAGGCGGATGTGAACGCTTACTGGAGGCAGTTTGGCATTACCCGCACCGGAAAGGTGACCAACATCCCGATCGCCGGCACGACCAACCAGCTCGAGGGCGAGACCACGCTCGACCTGCAGCAGGTTGGCGGTCAAGCGCCGGGAGCGGACATCCTCATGTACCTCGGGCACGACCCGAAGTTCACCACCTTCGCCATGATCTTCAACCAGATCGTGGTGGACAACAAGGCGGATGTGGTCTCGGTCAGCTGGGGGCTGTGCGAGCGGGATACCGGCCCGTCCCAGATGAAGACCGAGAACGACATCTTCAAGCAGGGTGCCGCGCAGGGCATGGCCGTCTTTGCCTCCAGCGGTGACGACGGTGCCTACGACTGCCGTCCCGACCCGAACGAGAAGGACCCGGCCAAGAAGAAGCCGATTCTGTCGGTGGACTACCCGTCCTCGGATCCGAACGTCGTGGCTGTGGGTGGGACCATGCTCATCCTCAACATGGACCAGAGCCGTGCCCTGGAGTCGGCTTGGGTCTCCGGCGGCGGCGGCATCTCGAGCGTGTACGCACGCCCGGCGTGGCAGAGCGGCCCCGGACTTCCTGCCGGCGACAAGCGCGTCACCGCTGACGTCTCGCTGGTCTCCGACCCGATGACCGGTTACGCCATGTATTTCGAGGGTGACTGGGGTCAGTCCGGCGGCACCAGCTTTGCTGCTCCCGCTTGGGCAGGGCTGTGGGCGCTGATGGATGAGGCTGTGGGTGGGCGGCTTGGCCACCCGCTGCCGATCCTCTACGCGATCGGTCGCTCCGCGGACTACAGCAAGGTCTTCTACGACGTTACGAGCGGCAGCAACGGTGACGGACGCGGACCTGGCTACAGTTCTGGAACCGCGTGGGACTACCCCACTGGCTGGGGCACCCCCAATGGTGGCGAGCTGGCCCAGTGGCTGAAGACCTGCTGCACGAAATAGGCCGAAGTAGGCCGTCCAGCTGCCTACTCTCCGGTCTGGCTGGACAAAGACCAGGGCGCTGGCTCTAAACTAGCCCGCCCTGGTCTTGCCTCTGCGCTTTCGCCGGTGCTCAACGGTCGCCACCAGCGACCGTTGAGCACCGCTGGAGCGCTTGCCGTTCACCTCCTAAAGCGATGGTTGTCTGCGCTCTGGCAAAAGGAGAAGGCCTATGGCAGTGCTCGTTGTCAGCCTGCTGCTAGCTGTCTTCACCGGCTTTATATTTGCCTACGTCGTCGTCGATGAGGGTGGCAGCACGCCGGCGGCCCTCCTCGCCGGTTTGAGCATAACGCTCCTGGTCGCCTGTATGTACTTTATGCTGCCGCTAGCCCGGGCATCGCTGGTCTTCCAGTATGCCCTTCTGCCGGCAGTGCTCTTGATCAAGCTCGTGGTGTCCAGGACCGCTCAACGCGGGCGTAGAGGCAGGTTCCTGAGGACGTACAGCCATGTCTCCGGGATTCGCTACGTGCACCTTTCCCAGTCCTGCCTGACGGTAGTTGTCGAAGACGAGCAAAGCAAGAGAATGCTACCTCATGAGTTCGAGGGAGTACCGATCAAGGTCGATGTCAACCTGCTTCCGGACGATGATCTCTGAGCGGCGGCGCAGCTGCCTGCCAGACATCGGCCGCTAGCAAGCATAGGCCTGGCCACGATTGTCTGCCCGATCGCCCGTGCAGTTGCTGGTTTCCTTGGCCTGATTGGCGGTGAGAAGAGCCGCCTCCAGGCTGACAACCAACAGAACGGCCGGTGCAAGTAAGGTCCGGGCACAGCAACCGGTTCCCACCCAGAAACAGCAGGAGCGCTCAAATAGTTGGCGTTCCTGCTCTTTTTTTCTTCTTCTGCGTACTACCAGCAATAGTATTGCCGGTCCAGCTATAAAGAAAATGACATTCAAATTCTCCATCCCTCAGCGTGATCGGTTAACTGCCAAATTTGGCAATTGCTTACCCAGACAGCTGTAGAGGCTGACCGCGCCGGCAGGCGGGGAACCCAGCTGATCTGCTGTCGTCTGACCAAGTGCCAGGCGAGACCTGGCTCGGAGGTGTTTTTATGAAAGGCATTAGGAACAGCCTGCTTGGTGCTATTGCTGCGGGGCTAGTGGCTCTGTCGCTGCCGGCGCCTGCATCTGCTGACCACCTGCATTTTTACGTAAATCCGTATGACACGTACCCAGCCTATCCGACCTACGGCGGCTACGATTACGATCCCTATGCTCGCTGGCCTGATAGATACTGGTCTGCTGATCCGCGATCGCAATGGAGTACGCCTTATGGCCGGTACGGCTACTATCGAGGCTACAGCCGTGCTAGAGACCTGGTGAGGGACATTCTCAACTTCGTCTTTTAGGTAAGCAGATCACCGCTCAGCCACGCAGCACCGCAGCCAGGAGGCGCATGGTCTCCGCCACGGCCAGGGAATGTGCAATGCAGCCCCGGGCCTGGTGCGGGCTGTTACCATCAAAGATCTCCGAGATGGAGCCGAGGCAGCCCTCATCGGTCAGGTGATTGAGCAGCGGCTGCAGGAGTATACGGATCTTGGAGCGGGTCTCCGGCAGCGGTCCAAAGACGTTTAGCAGCGCCTCGCAGTATGGACCGATTAGCCAGGGCCAGACGGTGCCCTGATGGTAGGAGAGATCACGGTGGTACTGGTCGGCGTGGGTCAGCCCGCAGCCGTATCTTCCCTGGTAAGACGGATCCATGGGCGACAGCGATCTCAGGCCAACCGGCGTCAAAAGTTCGGCCTCGATCAGGTTGACAATCGACCTTTCCTGTACTGTGCTGAAAGCCCGGAACGGCAGGGAAACAGCAAAAATCTGGTTGGGGCGCAGGCAGTCGTCCGGCCTGGCGCTGGGCTTGTTGCCTGGCTCGAGCACATCGTAAAGGCATTGCTTGTCACCGTTCCAGAACTTTTGCATGGACTTCTCGGTAAGCGTGGTCAGGCTGTTGAGCGGTCCCATCTCCTCGCCAAGCTCAGCGGCGAAGAACTGCAGCGTCTTAAGGAAATTGAACCAGAGAGCGCAAACCTCGACCGGCTTGCCGGAGCGCGGTGTGATTGGGATGCCTGCTACCCGGGCGTCCATCCAGGTGAGCTCCAGGTTTGTGTCCCCGCAGCGAAGCAGCCCGTCCTGTGGATCAACCTTGATACCCTGGCCGGCTCCCTCGACATAGTGCCAGGCCGCTTGTTTGAGCAGCGGAAAGAGGGTGGCGATAAACTCCCGGTCGCCGGTGGCCAGGAAGTAGTGATAGAGGGACCAGACCCACCAGAGCGTTGCGTCTACAGCCTGAAACTCCGGTTCACCCGGCTCCTGAGTAACCCGATCAGGCATCTGATCGTGGAACCGATTCGGCAACACACCTGCGCTCATCTGCCGGCAGAGCGTTGTGATAATCTCTCTAGCTCTGGGAAAGCGGTGGGTGGCAAGGCACAGTCCGGGCAGCGCGATCATCGCCTCGCGTCCGCAGTCGTTGAACCAGGGGTAGCCAGCGATAACGGACAGGCCCGGCTCGGCGTCGATCTTGCGGGTCACGAGGAACTGATCGCAAGCCAGGACCAGGAGGTTTGACTCTAGCGAGCGGGGCAGTCCTGCTGTATCAAGGAGCAGGTTCTGTCGTTTCAAGTTTGACTCAATCACGGACTGGATCGACGGTGCTTCGACCGGCTGGTCAAGACTGGCTGATACACAGACCTCCTGATGGGGACTGAGCGGGGTCGTCAGCGATCCGATCAGGAAGAGGTCTTCCTGGTCCGGCTCGCCGCGTGCCGATTCCTCAGGCCAGTGGTAGCCCCACCACCACTCGCCCGAGGAATCGTACGAGCCTGAGTTCCAGTTCAAGTAAAGGCGAGAAGGGGAGCCGTTCAAGCTGACAGCCGACTGATTATCGGAGAGCTCCTGGACGTAGGATTTCTCCCAGGAGCCCCGCACAGTCCCGTGAAAATTCCGGAAGCCGGTGAGAAAGCGGATTGAGATTGTCGCTTGGTCTTCTCCGGACTGCTGATATGGTAGCCAGTAATAGCCCAGATGGAGCTGGTTTGTGCCCCAGGCGAGGGCCAGCTGTCTGATCAGGTAATTGCCGCTCAGGTTGTAAACCCAGGTGGGTGTCGGGAGCGTTGTGAACGATTCGACTAGCTTGTAGCCGGTCGGTGCCACCACCCCTGAGGCCCAGTGATCCGTGGACAGCTCAAAGTGAGCGCCACCGACAGAGACCAGCTCTGAAACCCGGGACAAGACTATGTGCCGATCCAGCGGTGGGTTGAGCGCTGATACCATTAGACCATGGTAACGTCGCGTGTGTGCCCCGGAGATGGTGCCGCTGGAGTAGCCACCGAGCCCATTGGTGAGCAGCCATTCGCGATGGTCCGGCTGATCGTGCGAAGCGTACCAGATCGGCACTGCCTCCCCGAGCTCGCCGTAGCGTGTCTTGAGCCAGCTTGGCAACCCGAAGGTCATCCGGCCCTCCCTGTACCAGTTTCCCGCCAGCCGTTGAGCTCTAATCCTAACCTGGATTTAAGCTCTCATTGTCAGCCGGCTGTTGAATTAACGTAAGCCAGATCAAGTGACCGCAGCTACGAAGCGCGGGTTAGGTAAGCTAGAGTAGAGCTAGAGGTAGAGCATCGCCTGCCAAGTGCAGACCGTTCTTAGTCGAGTGGTTCGCTTGTGGTCCCGCCTGGAACGGTTGCGGGAGGAACGATTGGAATGAGCGCTGAAAACAAAGCGCCAGAACCTGGAGGGCCTAAGAAAACCCCGGAGCCAGGTGTTGCTGGCCAGGCGGAGAGTTTATCAGCGCAGAGGTCGCTAGACGAGCCGGGCCCGGCCAGTCCGGTCGAAGACGAAAAAGAACCGGACTCTTCCAACCAATGTGAGCAGCAGAGCATAACGGTCGAGGATGAGCAAGTTGGGCAGATTGCCGGCAAGCACTCTTCCGGTCAACGGTCAGCGGCCGGCGCCGAGCGAACGGAGACAATGTTCTGGGAGACCTATATGCAAGCGGGGGAGGAGGCGTACAGCCAGGGCAGGTTCCCAGATGCTCAGCAGCTCTTTGCTTTTGCTGTCCGAGAAGCGGAAAAATTCGGCAAGCAAGACGAGCGACTCTTGCAGAGCCTCGGCAGTCTTGCCCATGCCTGCGAGAGGAACAAGAAATACACGGAGGCTGAGCTGCACCTGCGGCGTATCCTGACGGTCAAGGAGGAGCTGTCCGGTAGCGATCATCCAGATTTGATACCGACTTTGAATGCGCTCGGTTCAATTTACGAGTCCCAGGGAAACGCGCTAGATGCGGAGCGTGATTTCCGGCGAGCGCTCTCGATCGCCGAGAGACGCTCGCTCACGGATCAGGCAGTTGAGGTGGGAAGCTTGAGAGGGCTTGCCGGTCTTTATCGCGCTCAGGGCAAATACACCGAGGCGGAGACGCTCTTGAAGCGAGCCGTTGCCCTGTGCGAGGTGACCGGCAACAGCAGCCTACTGCCCAAGGTGCTCAATGAGCTGGCCGGACTCTACGACCTGCGAGCCATGCACGAGCAATCGAAGCCGCTTTATCTGCTCTCCCTGGAGATCGTTGAGAGCATCCTGGGGGAAGAGCACATTGATACTGTTGAAATTCTGAAGAGGCTCTCCCGCTGTGAACAGGAGCTCGGCAATTACCCCGAGGCGGAGGACTATCTATTACGCTCGCTGGCCATCCTGGAGCGGGCGATTGGGGCTGAGCATGCCGAGGTGGCGGCAAGCCTCAACGATCTGGCCGCCCTTTACGAGAAGCAGGCGAAGCAGACGGACGCGGAGGCGCTATACAGGCGATCTGTAGCCATGGTTGAGAAGGTGCTCGGCGCTAACCATCCGCAGCTGGCCACCAACCTGAACAAGCTGGCAGCGCTTTACCGGCGCGACGGCAGGCTTGCGGAGGCGGAGCAGCTATACAGGCGCTCTCTGGAGATCATGGAGCGGGCAGTCGGTCTCAGTCACATCAGTCTTTGCCCTGTGCTCAGCAGCCTGGCCCAGGTGTGTCTGGAGCAGGGCAGGCATGCCCAGGCAGAGCGAATCCTCAGGCGGTCGCTTGATATCAGGGAGGAGACGCTGGGCGGCGAGCATCCGGATCTCAAGGACGACATTGATATACTGGCGCGGCTTTATCGGCAGTTGAAGCAAAATGCGGAAGCCGAGCCGCTTTTGCTTAAGTCGCTGGCCATAAAGTACAACCTCTTGGGCCCGAACCATCCGGATGTGGCGCGTGCTGTCTGCGACCTGGCCAGAATTTACGTGGAAACAGGCAGGCTGAAGGAAGCCGAGCAGCTCTACGGTCGGGCGCTGGCAATTTTGGAGAAGAACCTGGCTGCTACTGATCCGGAGCTGCGACAGATTTCCGACGAGCATGCGGCGTTGATCAGACAGCTTGCTGAGGGCGAGGATAGGAAAAGCCGGAAGAAATGGCTTCCCTGGCCATAGACGGAGAGGCGCAGGTTTCCTAGGTCGCTGCCACCAGCGCCTTTTCCTGGTCAGCGGCCGATCTTGCACTAGCGTAGGATCCCAGATACAGCACCGCAGCAATCAAAAGCAGGCTTCTGATGCCAAGATAGTTGGAAAGGTACTCCAGAAGCGCACCGGCTACCGCTCCCAGGAGATTGAAGGCGAGAGCCCGGCCCGGGTCCTGGACCCTGGTGAAGGACACTGCGAAGGCTATGCCAGCTCCCAGGATCGGTAAGACCGTAATCGCGCAGATAAGGAGCCTGGTCAGGCTGTCTTGGTGCGTACCGACTTGCAGGATAGCGCTCAGTGGCAGGAGGTAGTTTGTCACCAGAGTGACAATGATAAAGGCGTAGATGTAGTGGAGGCGATTGGCCAATGCAGTGGCAAATCGCGAAACCAGGAGGTTCGCCAGCAAGATCATTACCAGCACGCCGTTAATCACCACCGCTGAGGTCTGCCAGGTTGAGCCAAAGAGCAGCGACAGCCTGGCTATGGACTGCAGCTCAAGCAGCATGAAAGCGCTGCCCAGGAAAAACATCTGCCAAAAAATCGGCTCAGCCGGCACAAACAAAATCTTTCGTCCGGTCCACAAGCAGATGAGCAAGACCTGCAGTACAACGGTAAGATACGGCAGATCTATGTCTGTCGGAGCCAGGTATAGAAATGGCCAGTCGTCTGAGAGCGGGCGAGTGAAGGGCGCGGTCTCAAGCTTAACTTGGGAAAGGTCCGCGGCTGGCAGGACCGGTTTAAGCTCCTTGAGCCTGACAGGGTTTCCTAGAACGAAATAGGTCGAGGCCGCCAGTTGTGAGTTTTGAACCACCACCAGCGGCTCGTAGCCGGCAGCGCTGGTTAGGGTGGCAAACAGCCTGGTCCGGAACCACTCGACGGCGGTATTGAAAGAGATGACAAGCAAGCCCTGTGGCTTTAGCAAAGTCAAGGCCTGAGAGACGCTCTCCTTCGTGTAGACGTAGTTGTCTATGCGGGCTGACGAGCCCTGTCCGGTAACCACATGAGAATCAACATGGGAGAAGATGATCAGGTCGTAGCGCTTCCGACATCGGCCAAAAAAGCTCCTGGCGTCGTCACAGAAGACCGTAACCTGTGGTGACTGGTAGGGTTGCGCTGCGTTGTACTGCCGGCCCAGCTTGATAATTTCTGGATCAATGTCAACTGCATCAATTGACTCTACCCGGTGCTTCAGCGCTTCCGCCACGTCGTTTCCCAGGCCGCTACCGATTATCAATACAGAACGCGGTTGGCTGATCAAGAACGGCATCCCGTAACGTACCTTAAGCTCGTGTATTAACAAAGCCGGGCCGGAAAACATAACCTGGGAGCGGTCCAGGAGCCGGGAATTAAAGGCGCTCTGATATGAGGCCCGATTGGAGTTCAGACTAATCCACAGCGGCTTTTGATGCTTATCAGGCCTTTCTGCGTACCCGAACAATGCGTCCAGGCGCTGATAGGGTGACCAGTAAGTATGGAACTCCCGGTCAGCTGGACTGACCACCAACGAGAGCAGCACCGCTGTAATCAGCACCAGGCTCTGAACGACCACGCCTGTGAGCGGCAAACGCAGGCAGGCGATCAAGGTCAATGCCGCTGGCAAAAGGCGGGCCCAGGGTGGCCACGACCAGCTGGAGGTACAGGTGAAGGCAAGACTGCCGACCAGGGCGCCTAAGATGTTGATGGAATAGGCCGTTAGCGGCTTGCTTTGTTGAAACAATACCCCCAATCTGGCCCCGATGCAGACCATGAACAAGAGCGGGCCGCCGAGAATAGGAATCAAGAACAGGCTAAAGCGGAGCGCGTAAACTTCCAGATTTTCGTTGGACCACTGCCAGTTAAAGATCGAGGCGGATGGAAAATTCAACGAGCAAAATCCAGTCATCTCAGCCAATTTGACTAAAAAGACCGATAAGAGGAGGGCGATTGGTGCCTCTCGGAAGTGCCGATCGCCACCGGCAGCGAACCCCAATCCCAACCCGACAAAACAGGCCACCAACGGGAAAGTTCTGAAGACGCTGAAGGCTCGAATGTCTGACGACAGCCACCAAATCACCAGTAGCTCAGCATACAGTGAGAGCGCGCTTAGCAGAAACAGCTCGATGGTTCGCTTGCTCATCATATGACCCCACCGGGTGCGGGCGTACTTTGTAGTGGGTAGTGGCTGGTCTCGTCTTCCAGCAAAAAATACTACATAGTACCGCGCTGGACAGTAGCCGGGCATGAGCGATGCCTGTGGCCAACGAATTACGCTGAACCAGTAAGAAATACTATATCAACTGGTAGCTACCGGTAAAAACACAAGGGCTGAGCCTTCGGCAGACCGAAGGTGAGAGCCCTTGGGCGAGATGGATGATCAATCCAGGGCCGGGGACGCGGAGCGGTCAGGCGGCACCTGACTGTCCGCGCCCCCACGGACGCGCTCTTCCAATCGATGCCGATTAACGGCTCCGTCCGGAGACCTTGATCGGGTTCACCGGCGTCCAGTTGTTCAGCTCCTTGCTGTACATGTACCGGACCCCGTTGAACTCCAGGCGGAAGAGGAAGCCCAGGTACTGGGCGGCCCGGCCGCAGGCGTGCAGGCGGTCGAAGTACAGGCCGTAGATATCGGCCGGGCAGCAGACCACCGGATCGATCCGGAGCCGGAGCACGATCACTCCCGGGTCTTGCCCGCCGTCCATGAGGTCGCGACCGTCCACGATCAGCTCGGAAGCCTTGATCGCGTAGTTGACCCGGTCATGGATGCTGCCCTTCCAGGCAGACACCTTGCGCTGGCGGCGCAGCCGGCGCAGCTGCTTGAGCGGTTCCGGGCGGACGCGGTCCTCGTCGCCGACCGCCTTGTCGGCGATCACGACGATTGCCCAGGCCATGTCGTTGAACTCCCGGTTGAGCACGACCGAAGAGCGGTGGCAAGCGATGATCTTGCACACGCGTCTCACGATCCGCTGCGGGTAGCCCTTCGACTTCAGGTAGGCGTTCGCCCACTTGGCGCCAGCGATCGCATGGTTATCCACGTCGATCGCCCGTCCGATGTCGTGCAGGAACGCGGCCAGCGGGATGACGACCTCGCGCGTCCACTCGTCCAGCTTGCCGGGCAGGCGGCGGTCGATCTCCTTGGTGAGTTCGATGGCCACGTCGCGCACCTGGATGGCGTGGGTGACGTCGTGCTTGGTCTGGCTGTGCGAGAGCTTGTCACCCTCAGCGTACAGGTCGAGCAGAGCCTGGTCGCTGAAGGCAGCCTCGACAAGCTGCTTTGCTTCGATGAGTTCCATCAAGTTTTCCTTTCAACTCGAGTTGTTGGCGTGATAGAACATGGCGCCCAGCACATGCCGAGCGCCGACAGAAACAATTCGTCCGAGGCTCACGTCAGCCGTCGAACGGACGTCCACACTTCTTTGGTCAAGAGCACGAGAAAACCGCTTTAGCCGGTAACGCTTGGTTTACGGGTTAGTGCCTGGCGGTTTCCTCATGAATTCCCAGTGAAAGATATGTACCTGCACCCTAGCAAAACGGTCTTGTCATCCTCAAGATCAAATCCTGCCTGCCAGTTGAGCAACGCCTGTAGCTTCTAGACCGGACTGTCGATCTGTCTGAAGGCGCTTGTGCTGCAAGCGGTATGAGTGAATCACTGGAGCGCCCGTGGTGGCATCTCAGTGTCAAGCGGATCGCTGTGCCGGTCCGTAAAGAGGGATTTTTCCGCCGGTTTGTGGGGGGCCGAACCGGGATTCAGTGGGACTTCCCGCCAAGCTTTACAAATGCGTCAAGTGGCGATCCAGCGGTCGAAAGACAGGCAGCTCTTGATTTTCCGGCAGTGTTGTCCGCCAAAAAAAGAGCGGCACCGGTCTGGTGCCGCTCTGGAAATGGTCGCAGGTCCGGTGCCGCCCGCGGTAGGAACCATCCCTGGTCCCTCTCACTTGAGTGCCTGCGATGCGCTCTGGCAATTCGCTTTGGTAGACACCAGAGTAGCTTGAATTGTTCCCCCGGTCATTGGGGAAACTACGTAGTCGCATCGTCAGCTTCGTCCAGGTCGGCGGGCCGATCCTCGAGAGACCGCAAATGGGCGATGAACAGCTCGGCCTGGCTGCGTCCCAGCTCATCCCAATGCGGAATCCCGAAGTTCTTTACGGAGTACTGGTCGGCTTCCTCGTCGCTCCAACCGACGTGGTCCAGCGCCTTTCCAAGCACCGTAATGTAGTTCTGGTCAGACACCTCCTCAAGCGGCACCTTCTCCTCCTCCATTTGAGGCGGTGGTGCCGGTGCCGCGGCCGGGCCAATGGAGATCTCCTGAGCCGGGCGTTCCCTTACCGGTGCCAGCAGCTCCTCGCGTAGCGGCTGCCAGGGCGACAACCTTTCTCCCTGGAGCTCCTGCTTGAGGGTCATCGAGATGATCAGCTGCCTGAGTTCATCGATCTGTTTGGATATCTCAATAAATCGTCGTTCTGCGAAGTTTCGGAAGCCGATCAAAGACTCCATGAGCACCTCCGGATTGCCCGGTGTGGCTGGGAGCCCGATCAGCTTGGGCGTGATCAGACCCTCCGCCTCAAGCTGCGGCCTGATCTGGGAGGTGGGCCAGCCCTGCTCCACCAGCTCTTTAATACGTTCGAGTACGGACAGGTCTTCCGCTCGATACTGCCGTTGCTGGCCCCGCCCGCGCTTGATCTCAAGCCCGAACATGAGCTCCCAGCGGCGCAACTGGTGGACGGAAAGCCCCAGCCTGGCAGCCACGCTATTGATCGACATGAGGTCCGGTTGGGTCATAGTTCCTCCCCGAGGTTACTTAACCCAATAGTCTATCGGAAAACTAGCGCAGCTGAGCGAGCCACCAGGAAATTAGTGCCGCTGTTGGCAACAATAATTCGGCGAGCCGGTGCTACGCAGGCACAGCGCCCAGTTCGAAACTGCCCAGCGGCTGCTCTTGAAGGTTGTCGATTCTCAGCTGACCTGTCGACCACTGGCAAAGCGTCAAGCCTGGCTGGTCCCAGCCGTGAGCAACGCTGATCGTCTACCGATGCCTGTGGGATTCGATACAATATAGTATGTCTCAGGCAAAATAATGAGCTATGCCCCAATCGGTGGGACTGTGGCTCTCCCGGTCGATTGATCGGCTCTGCCTGGAAGCGGGAACCGGCCGGGCGGGGTGCGAGCTCCAACTCGCTACCCAGCCCAGCCGGTTCGCTGGTGGGACGCTTGATGCTTCTCGGCTAGGGTCGCTTCTCGGCTAGCGGACGCAGCGGAAGCCGTAGGGCGTGTTGTACCCGTAGCAGCCGAAGTAACCGTTCCAGTAGACCGGGATGCGCGGCACGTAGACCGGCGGGGGCACGTAGACCGGCGGCACCCAGACGCGCGGACGGTAGACCGGGCCCCAGTAGCGGCCATAGCCATAGCCGTAGCCGGGCCGGTAGTTATAGCGCGGCCCGTAGTGGTACCCGTAACCGTAGTGGACCGTGTAGCCGCCGCGGTACTGGCCGCGGAACTGCTGGGCCTGCGCGGGGGTGGCCGCGCCGAACGTGATCAGCCCCACGACGAGCAGGGCCAGCGCGAAGGTGAACTTCTTCATGACGAGTCTCCTTTCGGAAGTTCTGGCTCCGTTTACCTGGCGGGAAGGCCCGGCAGGCAAGAGAAGCCAGTGACAGGGGCTGAGAGCGCCCGGCCTGACCCAGCCCCTGAAGGTCAGCCCTACTGCAAATAAAGGCATGGCCGCAAGCAAATTCAGCACTGACACAGATGCAAGGCCATCCTGACCACCGACGGATCGGCAGTGCGGTGCGGGCAAGCAGGCAGGATGTACACTCGGTTGGTTGTGTGCGGCTCTCTGGCGGATGGTGTAAGCGGGGAATGACATCAAGCTATCAGAACCGGGGAAGAGATCTCAAATGGTGCGTGCCGTGCCGGCGTCCTTGATTAAGCCGACAGGCAGGCTGGATTGATGGCACTGCTTCCCGGCACCAAGCTGGTGAGACTTAAGGGGGAATCCGGGCAGCCTTGATGAACACGATCTAACCGCCGCTGCCGGCTAAATCTCCTCTTTGCAATTGGGTTGCTTATCACCTTGCCGACCGAGCCGGAGGGAAGAGGCTGGTGATTGCTGGTCCCGATCTTGTCTGGGCATTGGGCGCCAGAAACGTGAATAAATGGACAGTATGTGCGTAAAATAGGCACATTGTCCTTTTTTGAACGCTGCGAGAGCTGCGGGGAGGCTGGGTTGTCCGAGCGGTCCGACCAGGCAGGAAGGTTGAAGAGCCAGCGCCGGGCAATTGTCCTGATCATTGACGGCTGCGGGATCGGCGCGGCTCCGGATGCGGGTGAGTTTGGCGACGGTCCGGACTGCAATACGCTTGCCAATGTGGCGAGAGCGGTTGGCGGGCTGAAGCTTCCCAATCTGGCACGGCTTGGACTGGGCAATATCGCTCCGATTGAAGGGGCACCGCCAGCACAGCGACCGTCCGGCTACTTTGGCAAGCTGAAGGAGGCCTCACGCGGCAAGGACACCCAAACAGGACACTGGGAGTTGATGGGGCTGGTCAGCCAGCAGGCATTTCCGCTGTACCCGAACGGCTTTCCTCGTGAGGTCATCGATCGCTTCATTGCCGAGACCGGGTGCAAAGGGGTTCTGGCGAACAAGCCAGCTTCTGGAACCAAGATTCTCGAGGAGCTCGGCGAGGAGCATCAGCGAACCGGCTTTCCGATTGTCTACACTAGCGGTGACAGCGTATTTCAGATCGCCTGCCACGTTGACACAGTGCCGCTCACGACCTTGTATCGGTGGAGCAAGATTGCCCGGGGGATTCTCCAGGATCCGCATCGGGTGGGCCGTGTGATTGCCCGGCCGTTTGCCGGCATCGCCGGCAACTACCAGCGGCTCGGCGGCGACCGTCGGGATTATTCTGTGCCGCCGCCGGCGGCGACGCTGCTCGACAACCTGCTGTCTACAGGTTCCGGGGTGCTGGGCATAGGCAAGATAGAGGATATCTTTGACAAGCAGGGAATAAGCCATGCCGTTCACACCGGGAGCAATCGCCAGGGACTGGAGCTGACGCTGTCAGCGGTCCAGAGCAGGCTGGATCTGAAGCCGCTCTCCATTGTCGACGGCGCACCGGATACGGTGCGATTCATCTTCACGAATCTCGTGGATACGGACATGCTCTACGGCCACCGCCGTGATGTGACAGGCTATGCGCGAGCGCTGGTGGAGATCGATGAGTGGCTCGCACGGCTGTGCGAGTCTATGGATGAGAACGACATTCTGGTTATCTCTTCCGATCATGGAAATGATCCGACCGCGCCCGGCACGGACCATACGCGGGAATTTGTGCCGGTTCTCACCTATTCTCCTGCCCTGGCGGGCTGCGCTCCGGATGCGCTTGATCTGGGCACTCGCAGCGGATTTGTTGATGTGGCAGCGAGCTTGGCTGCCTGGTTCGGGCTTGATTGGCCGGGGCCGGGTATCTCGTACATTCCAGAGCTATCCAAGGTGGGCTAACATGGTCACGTCTCAGATTAGTTTGAAAGGTGCCAGCCGGATCGATTTCACCGGTCAACTGCCCGACTTTACCCACTATCCAGCTTTCAGTAGTGACGTCATATCGCTGATCAGAAAGGGCGTTGGCTCCAGAGTCCTTGTGGTGATCGATGTTGGTTGGGGGTTCGGGAAGGCGGTACCGCACAAGGTGCGCGATCACATGAACCTCACTGGATCCAACCCGCTGGTTGGTCCGAATGATTCCTGTGGGGAGCGCTTTCCGTCGGTCAATAGTGTCTACCTGAGCGATTTTCTACCTGAGCTGCCAGCAGGGGTTTTAGCCGGCTTGAAGCCTGGCGTGGTTCCCAGCGCTGATGACCTGTCTTTGATGCGTTCACTGGGTGCTGACTTTTACTCTTACAATCTGGTGCCGACCATGATTGTGGCGGCGCATGCTGGATTCAAGGTGCTGGGTGTTGTGATTCCGGAAGGCACGGACAAGGCGGCCATCGCTAATTTGTGGACGGCGCTCACGGACATCGTAGAGGACTGATCATGGTGCAGACGACAGCTAAATCGGTGGAGCAGGCAGTTGAGTTCTTGCGCCAGGTCTCACGTGACGTGCCGAGTGCGGCTATCGTTCTTGGCTCTGGGGTAAACGTTCTTGAGGATCTGCCAGAGCAGGCCTCATTTTCTTACGAGCAAGTATTTGGCATTTCACCAACCATTGTCGGTCACGCCGGCTCATTGAGCTTGGGCCGCGTCGATGGGAAGCTGGTGACAGTTCTGCGTGGGCGCTTCCATCTTTATGAGGGACACGACTGGGATGTGGTCACGTTGCCGGCCAGGGTGATCAAGGAATGGGGCGTCCCCTGCCTCTACCTTACCAACGCTGCCGGTGGACTGAGCCCCAGTTTCAGGGTGGGTGACCTGATGCTCTTAAGCGGCTACCGGGATCACTTGAGCCCCCAGTATAAGGAGACCGGCCTTTTGCCGGCGCTCAGGAGCACGGCCAGCAACAGCGAGAATGAGCTGACCAAGCATCTCTGGCAGGTCGGACAACGGCTGGCCAGGGAGGACCGGGAGTTCCGCCCGCTGCAGGTGGGGATCTATGCCGGGCTTCTCGGCCCCAGTTACGAGACGCTGGCGGAAATCGAGATGCTCAAGCGTTTGAAGGCAGATGCCGTGGGCATGTCAACTGTTCCTGAGCTTCGCGCTGTGGAGCGGTCTAAAACCCGCGCTGCGGCCATCTCCGTGATTACCAATGTCTGGAGTGAGGATGCGGCAATTGACGGCCACGAGGAGGTCTTGAAGGCGGCTAAGGCAGCCTCCGAGCGACTTGATAGGCTGTTCCGGGCGGCCATCGCTGGCTAGAGTCGAGCGCATGGTCAGGATAGTATTGCCTTCCCTCCTGCAGGCTTGATCGATCGGAAGTTGGGAGCAGGCCCTCTCCAGTCCCGACAATCCGCGCCGCTTCGCTGACCGCGGTGTAATACTATATGTACGAATAGATACCAATTGGAAAAAATCGTGCTGAGTTAGAGGGTGGCGGGCGCCGGAACCTTCTTCGACTATGCCTGAGCGAGCCAGCTGCAATACCTGTTTTGGTCGGCAGGCCGGCTAGGACTACAAGGGCGGCCCGCACCGTGGTTCCGGCGGGCCGCCCTGCTTTAGCGTGGACGCTGATGCTGCTTGCTACTTCGTCGAGCCCTTGGCTTTGACCGAGAAGTCGGAGACCAGCAAGGAAGCACCAGCGAACTTGCCCACCATGTAGACCGGTGTGCCCACGACGACCTTGGTGTAGATCTTCATGATGTCGTCGTTCTGGTGACGAATGCAGCCGTGGCTGATGCTCTTGCCGATGGAGCTGGGGTTGTTGGTGCCATGCAGGAGAATGCCGCCCATACTGGTGCCCAAGGCAGCAACGCCGAGCGGGTTTTTGTGCGTCTTGCTGTAAGGTGGCACCGGGGTGCGGGTGGGATCGATGCTAGCGGGCGGGTACCAGATTGGATCGAGCTGCTTCCAGGTGATTCTCGCCCGACCGGTTGGGGTTGGCGTCGACGGCTTGCCCACCGCGTCCGGTACCGTCAGGATGTCGACAATCTCCTTGCCCTGCATCTGCAACAGGTGAGTCTTGTGCCCGGACTTGTCCACGATCACCACCACAGGCAGGCTTGGATCGTAGGGCGCCTGCCGTAGCGTTGCCGGGAGCGTAACACGCTGTGTGGCCGTCTTGTCTGCCGCGACATCCGGTACCAGGAACGGGGCCACTGGGGTGGCTGCCGGCGGATCTTGAGGCTTGTCGGCAGCATAAGCGGAGAAAGGCAGGAGAATACTGAGAAGCAAAAGGACGTAGCCTTTGAACGGCATGGCATACCTCCCTACCGGCACGGTTGCCGGCAAGGCCTTTTGGTCTGCAGCAAGGCGGCGGGAGCCTGGTGTTCAAGCTCCCACCGCAGCTTTTTTCGGGAGCAGCAGCACTGTCGTGGTCGGCAGGGCCGCAGCAGCTGTCCGGTTAGCTGGGGCGGCGCGCGAAGAGGAGCACCGCCAGCCCGGCGAGCGTACCCAGGCCGAAGCCGATGGCGACCACGAAACAGAGGTAGAAGAGCGCGAAGCTGATCATGCTGGCGGCACGCGCCAGTTGGGGCTCCTTGTCCGGTGGCCGGTTGAGCTTGGTGAGCACCAGCGCCCGGGTCTCGGGCGACAGGAAGAGGAGCATGAACAGGACCCCGGCGATCAGGGCGATGACGTTGAACATGGTTCTTGTGCCTCCGGTTACTCCTGCTCGGCCTCGCAGTGCGGGCAGACCGAGCTTGTGATCGGCTGATTGCAGTTCCAGCAGTTTTTCTGGTCGGAATCGGCTTCCGCTTCTTCGGCGGCGAGCCTGCTGTCGGGCTGGCGCCCGGCCTTGAGGTGCCGAGTGAAGGCCAGCTCGAAGTCGGTCGGGTTGCAGAGTCGGATGTTAAACGTGCCTGCCACCGTCCGCGATGCCTGTTCGTTCAGGCTAATGATGGCAGTGAAGCGGTCGATCCGCTTCGGTCGCCTGGCCAGCTTGCTCGTGAGCGCGAACAGCAAGGAGTCGACCGCGGGTCGGGATGGCTCGGGACGGAGAATGTCCGCCAGTGAGATGGACATCGACGGAGGCGCGACCGGGCAGGAGTGGATCTCCTCGCCGTCGACCTCGATCGTCAACTGCCCAGGCTGCTCGGCCTGGACATAGAGCTGGCAACCGCCATGCTCCGGTACGCACACGACGGTTGTCGTGTCCTCCACGAAGCTGCGGAATGGCTCTTCCGTAGCCGGGTTGCACACTTTCACGCTTGTGATCATGCACTTACCTCTTGATGGAACCGGAACGCCGGGCAGCAAGCGTGCAACCTGCTGCCCGGCGCCCCGCTTCGGATGGTTGCGCGGGCTGCTCGGCTAACGCCGCGACCCGAGCAAGAGTCTGAACAGCCCGAAGAGGGCCACGCACGCCAGTCCGGCGACGACGACAACGATGCCGGCACCGAGACCGGCGAAGACCCAGGCCCCGATCAGGGTGGCGATGTTGTGATACTGGCTGGCCACACCCAGCCAGGGGATGAGCACCTTGTCGCTGAACGCGAAGGCCACGCCGAACCCGCTGAGAACGATGACCAGCCAGGCCACGAAGGCCAGAAAACCGATGAGGAGGATGTTGCTGAGTTTCATGCTTACCTTGCCTTTCCAGATTGGACGGTAAGCAGCAAGCTTGGCAGCCAGAGCCGCATCGCTTGCTGCAGCAGATGGCTTTGCCTGTCCCCCGCAGAAACGCTCTCGATGCCAAGAGCTGCCAAAAAGGTCGAAAAGACCCGTGGTCTGGGCTCTTCAGGACGGGAACGTTTCTGCGGGGGAGGAAGGGCGGGTAGCCGGTTCCGCAAGCAGCTAGCTGCCCGCCCTTCCCCAGTGGCCGAATGCTAAGCGAAGGGCAGCGAGGAAAAGCGCTC
>Ga0066388_100000172_pt1 | contig 25473 bp, 17 predicted proteins | sample PanSoiMetaGPlot6_FD_64539 | JGI IMG/M metagenome (GOLD analysis project Ga0066388, IMG submission 64539) | Tropical forest soil microbial communities from Panama analyzed to predict greenhouse gas emissions - Panama Soil - Plot 6 (Hybrid Assembly) | ecosystem: Environmental > Terrestrial >...
GTGCCGGCGTATGCCACTACTGACGGTGTGCGGGATAATTCTCCGCCTGAACCAAACGTTTGATAGTAGTCATCGCGACAGCGCTGGGAAGGAAACACCAGGCAGTGTGCCTTCAAGCATAATTCCCGATCGTACATGTCTCTCAAGCGATACGCAGGAACAACCGCTCTCTTCGTTCGATTGAAGAGGTTTTCCCATGCTGTGCCTACCTCTGACATACGCCTGAGAGTGTGGTTGTGAAACGTGACTACGTCGGCTGCGGCTATCGGTAGTTGTTGCGAGTGGACCAGATCGAAGGGTCCGTGGTCTTCAACTGCCTCGCTGGCGGCCAAGTAATAGTGTTTCAATCGTTGCGACTTGCGCAAGCCTGGATCGGCGGCCCTGAACTGAACGGTCTTGAGATTGGCATGTGCCAATGTGCTGTCTGTCTCTTCGCAGATTACCGTTACGTGAATGCCACGGCGAAGCAGGCCGTCGACCAGCTTATGCGTGTAGAGCTCCAGCCCGCCATGCGGCGAAAAGGAGCGGACGACCATGGCAATGTGGAGACTCTGGATTGTCATGGGTAAAAACCACTGAGGCATGAAACCACACAAGCAGGCTCAGCGTCAAGCTGCTCGGAAGTCCAACTAGTGGGCTTTTCGGAATTGCCGAAAACCGGACGGGTGATGATCCCGCCGCACGGCGCGATGTTTGAAGGAACGCGAATCTAGTTGTCGTGGTCCTGGCCAATTCGGTAGGTCATCCGCAGCTCTTCCCGGATGAAGGTGCCCGGAAGCTGCTCGCTGGTACCGTCGGCATTTACGCGGGTCAGGGTTCCATCCTTCGCCAACTCTAACCGGCTCTGGTCACGGAAGTAATAGGTGTCGGTGCCGTCAGGACGACTCACCATCTGCGGGGGATCGTTGTCGGGCTTGACAGTCATCTTTGCCCCATCCTTCCACTGAGAAAAGGATGAACCATCGGGACGATCGATTTGCTTGACAACTCCCTGGTGGTTGCCCTGCGGGTACTCGAAAATCTTTGTGCCGTCCCTGTTAACGGTCGATTTATGCCCATCGATGTATTCGTCGGTGTGGCTGCCGTCCTTTCTTTCGATGGTCCGTCTGACTCCGGCCATCGTCGGCTTTGCATACGTTGTGACTTTGTCTCCATTGCGGAAATGGGCAACCTTGCTACCATCGGCCAGTTTTTGCACCTTGATCGGAGCATGCGGATCGACTTTCTTGCGGTCAGAACCAGCACGGTTGGTGTCTTTCGGACGTTTCGCTACATCGAGGGGTTTCTGTCGCGACGGTGCATCGCCACCTTTGGCTGCTGCCGGTCTGCCGGACCCGGCCTGGGCTTCTGCCTTTCGGGCTGCCTGCGGTTTTTCGGCCGCTTTTGGTGCAGTGCGGGCATCGCCGGAACGTCCAGGCTGGCCCGCGGGCGGACGGTCTGCTGCAGCCGGGGGTGTAATCTTGCTGATTTGACCGAATCGGTTTCTGCTTACCACAGAACCATCTCGGTTCTTGGATTCCGAACTGCCGTCGGTCCGGCAGAAAGTCGAGGTTCCGTCGGCGCCTTTTGCTAAAGTCGAGCCGTCTGGATTAACTTTGATTTCGCCTTTCCACGGTTTATCAAGAGCTTGACCGTCGGCTCCAACCATTTGCCATGTCCCGTCTTTGTTCTTGCCAAGGCTTACGACCTTGGCGAGGTTGCCAAACTCGCCGGGTAACCAGTGGTCAATTTGCTTCAAATTGCCCTTTTCGTCGTAGGAGTACCTCTTGGTCGCTCCGCCAGGCTGGTCGACCCGGATGACCTGACCGCGCGCGTTCGTCCATGCTCTCGAGCCATCCGGGTTGTCTCTTGTCTTTGCCTTCGCTTCCTCGAACTCCTTCTGAAAGTGTTCCGTCAAGTTCGACATGACTGGGCGAAACCCTATCGTTTCTAACCATCCGGAACTGCGATCTTGCATACGTGGTGATGGCAACTGATCTCGTTGCCAGCCCCAGGTGGCCTGAAGCTCTGCCTGAAAGGGGACGTTCTCACGCGGTGTCTGCGGCTTTCCACCCGCCTCAAAGTTCGGGACCGGAAGTTCGTAAGGATTCTCGTAAGTCATTTGCCAAGTCCTATGTGTCAAACTAGCGATGTTCGCTCCGGGCTTCCTCGCTGATGCGGCAATACTACTGGTGGGCAAGTACCGGACGTTCCCCTGTCCGGGGGAATTCTCTGCTCCTGCCAGGGCATTATCTGCGCGTCGGGCAGAATGACACCGGCCACTGAGGATAGCGGATGAAACAGCATGCTAGAATCGCGCCGCGATGTTGTTCGCGGCGCATCGAGCGCTGTAATCAAGAGTGAGTCTATCCCGTGAGTCTCGAGTTTGAGGTCATTGTCGTCGGTGCCGGTGCCATGGGTAGCGCCGCCGCCTATCATCTGGCACGTGGTGGCAGATCCGTTCTCCTGCTGGAGCAGTTCGGTATAGGCCATGACCGCGGTGCCTCGCATGGGCACAGTCGTATTATCCGACTCTCCTATGAGCACCCTGTTTACGTTCGGCTGTCGCAAGCTGCATACAAGTTGTGGGCGGAATTAGAAGCAGACGCCGGCGAAAAAGTCCTCACGACTACGGGTGGACTGGACCTGAGCTTACCCGGTCATCCAGTCTTCGAGGAGTGCATCTCCAGCATGAAAGCGGTTGGAGTAGACCATGAGAGGTTTGATGCCAAAGAGATTCAGGCACGATACCCGCAATTTCGAATAGATCCTCAGACGGTAGGAATCTTTCAAAAGGACGCCGGTATCCTCAATCCTTCTCAATCCGTGCCGCTTATGGTTAACATGGCCAAAAAACACGGTGCGACGGTAATCGACAACACTGCGGTTAGCTCTTTCTATTTCGACGAGAACGGCGTTGAGGTCAATTGCGGAGACAAGACCTTCAAGAGCGCCAAGCTCATAATCAGCGCCGGTCCGTGGGCGGAATCAGTGCTGAAGAAAGTTGGGCTCAACGTTCCGCTGGCAATTACCGAGGAGAGATATGTCTTCTTCAAGCCGCCACAGCCGGAGCTATTCGCTATCGGAAAGTGTCCGATCTTCGCGCAATATGGCGAAAATCTGGCCGGCAAAGACATTGAATTTTACGGCTTTCCAATCTTTGGGCTCGATGGTGTCAAGGTTGCGGAACATCGTTTTGGCGCTCCTGTGACGGCAGATGATCGTTCCTTTGTTGTGTCGGATGACGTAATCGAGCGAATGCGCCGGCGCACCGAGAAGCTCATTCCTGACGCGGTCGGTGATGTCATTCACGCGATGACCTGTCTCTACAGCAACTCGCAGGATCGCCACTTTGTGATAGATTTGCTGCCGGGGTACCCGGATATTGTGATCGCTGCCGGATTCTCCGGGCACGGCTATAAGTTTGCCATTGTTGTCGGACGCATATTAGCGGACCTTGTCGAAAGGGAGTGCACCGATTTCGACCTCAGTCTCTTTTCTCTTTCGCGCTTTTAATCGAATGGTGACGTTGCCACTCCAGGGGAAACAGGTTGCTGGGCTCGTGGTCAGCGCCCTGGCATTCGCCCTTATAGTCTGGCGCGGAATCGTAACTGAAGCAGATCCGGATCTCTGGGGACACGTTCGCTTTGGACAGGACATTTTGAAACTGGGATCGCTGCCGTCTGTGGACCCGTATTCGTACCTGGTTCCTAACAGCAGATGGATCAATCATGAGTGGCTGTCCGAGACGATCTTCGGGCTCCTCTACAATACGGCGGGACCGCTGGGGCTCGTCGCCTTTAAATGCTTTTGCGTCGTCGTGATCGCCATACTAGTGTGGCGATGTCTCTTTAGGGGCGGCTTTGACCTGGTTCGCTGCGCTGAAATTCTCGTGGTCGCTGAGGTCATGCTCTTGCCCGCCATGACTCCACTGCGACCCAACATTTTTACCTGTCTCATACTTACACTTCTGTTGCTGGTGCTCGACTACTTTGCGACGCATAAACGGGGAGCTACGCAATTGTGCCTGACCGTGCCGGTGCTCTTCGCTGTTTGGGCTAACGTGCATGGTGGCTTTGTTCTAGGGCTGATTATTTTGTCGGCATGGTGGATTGGCGCACTGATCGAGGCCGGCGTTTCCGGTGCGCTTGAACGGAAGAAGGCGGCGACCTGGCTGCTTGTGGCAGTATTGCCTCTCAGCCTGGCGGCGACCATGTTGAATCCGTATGGTCCGGAGCTACTGCGCTTTCTCCTCGAGACTACATCCGTGCGCCGTGCCGACATCAGCGAATGGCAAGCGCTGGGGCTTACCAACACTTTCGGTCTCTACTATCTGGCAGTGCTGGTGCTGAGCGCGCTGAGCCTGGTATTCAGCCGCAAACTGAAACCGCTAAGCACGTTGGCGGCCTGGTTTGTTCTCGCGTGCGCTCCCCAGGTGGCCTACAGGTTTCTTCCGCTGTTCGCAATTGGTACGCCGATCTTGGTGGGTCCGCACCTTGCCGATGCCGGATATCGGTTCTATGACAAGCTGAGCTCGAAGCGACTGGTGTTGCTGCCGATTTTTACCGTCTGGGCCGTTGTGGTTGTCTTTTCTGCAATCGGCATCTGGAGCCAATTGTCAGGCAGAGCGCTCGGACAAATCTTTGTGTCGCCTTACATGCCTGTGGACGCTGTCTCAACTCTCAAGCAGCGGAACGTCAGGGGCAATGCGTTGGTTCAATTCAACTGGGGAGAGTATGTCATCTGGCACCTGGGACCAGGGTTGAAGATTGCCGTCGATGGTCGACGAGAGACAGTCTATCCTGCCAATGTCCGCGCGCTGTACTCGAACTTTGTCACGGGCTCGGGCGACTGGGATGCGCTTGTCGACAAGTACCCAACCGACATAGTTGTTATGGAGCCATATGTGGCGCCATCGAACCTGATGCTTCTCAAGCATGGCTGGGTCAGGGTCTATGCGGACAACGCCTGTTGGATGTTTGTCAGGCAGGGATCTGAGCTGGAACGCGTGCTTACAGGTTCGAGCCCACCCTCGCAGCAGACCGGGTCTGATCGCTACTTCCCCTGATGCGGGCAGGGGATCAGCGGGCCAAAGCATCAAAAAACTAGGCAGGGCCGTGCTATCCTACAAGGGTCCAATTGTCGATGTTTATCCATCGGCGGAAGACTGCAATAGCCGGAGGCATGTATGGCAGACGCGGTACCGGTAAAGATCTTTATTGTCGAAGATCACGAAATGGTCCGGCTTGGGCTCAAGGCTGGATTAGAGCGCGTCGATGGAGTGGAGTTGGCTGGCGAAGCCGAGGACGGTCTCGAGGCTGTTGAATCGGTGTGCGCGACAAAGCCTGATGTTGTCTTGATGGACATAGAGTTGCCGAGTATGGACGGTATTGAGGCGACCCAGCGAATCAAAGAGAGACATCCCGATCTGCGTGTGATCATGCTGACGTCGCATCAAGAAGACGAAGGCATCTTCGCGGCATTCGCTGCCGGCGCCGATGGGTATTGCCTGAAAGGGGCTCCGATGAGCAGGCTGGCCCTGGCAATTCGCGCGGTCGTAGATGGTGGTGCCTGGTTGGATCCAGCTATTGCCGGTAAGGTGTTGCGTGAGCCGGTACGCGCAGCTTCGCCTGCTCAACCAGTAGCTCAAAAGGGCTCCGAAGGCTTGTCTCCAGGATTGGAGCTTTCCGAGAGAGAAATTGATGTCCTTCGGCTGGTGGCTGACGGGCTCAGCAATCCGGAAATAGCCAAAAAGCTCTATCTGAGTGCCGAGACCGTGAAGAGCCATCTCCGTCGAATCATGGAGAAGCTCGTGGTCGACGACCGGACGCAGGCGGCTGTTAAGGCGCTACGCCAGGGGCTTATCTAGTTCGCAGTCAGCGAATACCTCCTAGTCCTTCCGGGCTGAGGAAGGTGTCCCCCTCGCTTCCAGCTCGAACGCGCTCCAACACTCTTTCAGGGTATCGTAATGATGCCCGGCAACGGTCCAGTCTCCCGTTTTTGCGGCCTGCTCTAAAGAATGGCAGTTCGCGGACATCTCTTGCGTGCCGATCATGGCACAGGCGCCTTTGAGTTTGTGCGCAGTCCGCTTCAGTAACAAGGCGTCCTGCACCTCAATGGCTACTCGGAGATTCTGAAGAAGCTCCGGAGTTGAAGTCATGAATACCTCCAGTATCTTGGCCGCGGCTGCTTCTCCGCACGTCTCACGAAACTCGGCTAGAAAAGATGGTGCTGCTTGCTGTGTAGTCTGGTCGCTGGAATCCACCGCTGGAGCGGCTGTGGCAGGTTCGGGGAGAGCGGTCGGCAGCCATTGCTCGAGCTTTTCCTTAAGGCGTTTTTGATTGACTGGCTTGGCCAGGTAATCATCCATGCCAGCAGCAAGGCACGCTTCCCGGTCTCCTTCCATGGCGTTAGCCGTCATGGCGATAATCGTCACGTGACCGCCGGTTGTTCCCTCGGACTCGCGAATGAGCCGCGTTGCCTCGAAGCCATCCATCTCCGGCATCTGGCAATCCATGAAGACAATCGCGTATTGAACCCGGGACATCGCCTCCAGCGCTTCTGCTGCGCTGCCCACCGCATGTGCCACCAGACCCAGTTCGCGCAGGAGCATCGTCGCAACTTTCTGGTTAAGAGCGTGGTCGTCTACGACCAGAATCGGTTGGCGGCTGACGGCTTTCAATCCGCGAGTGTCTTTGCGCCGGCGTCTGGGTTGCTGCGCATCGTCCCGAGCGACGCCTTCGCCCAGCGCCGCCATCATTGCCGAGTACAGCCTGGCTTTCTTGACCGGACTCACCAGCACGTCTGAATACAAAAGGGTCGACAAGTTCGACGGGTCACGCTCTCCGTGGGATGCACACAAGATCAATTTGGTGTCCGATGATCCCTTGTTTGTCCGAATCATCGCGGCCGATTCAGCGGCTGTCTTGTCAGTCAGACTGCCGTCGATCAGCGCTATCTTCACGCCTTTTCCGCTCGTAGTCTCCCGGACAATGATCTCTGCGGCTTCGGCGGCGGTCGAGGCAGACAGGCAATCGACGCCCCACGCCATTAAGTATTCGGTCAATATGCCGGTCATGTCGCTATCAGCCCCGACCACGAGCGCTCTGATACCGACGAGCCGCGAGACGTCCTCGTGCGTAATTTCGGAGAGAGGACCGCTGTGAAGCGGCACTGTCAGCCAAAACGTGGACCCCCTGCCTTCTATGCTATCGACCCCGATCTCCCCATCCATCAGTTCGGTGAGACGCTTTGAAATTGACAGTCCGAGCCCTGTTCCGCCATATTTGCGCGTGATCGAGCCGTCCGCCTGGGAAAAGGGTTGAAACAAGCGAGCGCGAGCGGTTTCGGAAAGACCGATGCCGCTGTCTTGCACGCTGAGGTGAATGACGTTCCTGTCGCCGTCCGCCGCCAACAATCGAGCCCGGATGACCACAGAACCCTCGGCGGTGAACTTGATCGCGTTCGCGGTCAAGTTCACGAGAATTTGGCGCAACCTGCCGCCATCGCCACGCAACGCTCGCGGAATTTGAGGATCTACAGATGTCAGCAAGGCGAGCCCTTTGTCCCGGGCCCGGTCGGCCAGCATTTCGGCCGTGCCTTCCACGATCGGCAGCAGGTCGAAGTCATGAATCTCGATCTCGAGTTTGCCGGCCTCGATCTTGGAGAAGTCGAGTATGTCATTGACCAGATCTAGAAGCATTTCGGCCGAATCGGCAATGGTGCTCGCTAATTCGTGCTGCTCATCATTCACCTCGGTGCGAATCAGCAAATCACTCATGCCGATAATCGCGTTCATGGGTGTTCGAATTTCGTGACTCATGTTTGCAAGAAACTCGGACTTGTGCCGGGATGCCTGCAATGCAGCATCGCGAGCTTGCTCGAGTTGTTGAGTCAGGACTTTCAGCTCATCATTAGCCGTGGCCACCTCGGCAATGCGACTCTGGAGAGCATCGTTCAAGGCACTGATCTTCTCTTCGGACTTCTTTCTCTCGATGGCGTAGCGAATTGCCCGAGCAAGAAACCTGCCGTTCAGCTCGTTTTTGAGCAGGTAGTCCTGCGCACCAATTCGCACAGCCTCAACGGCTATCTGGGTATCGTCCAAGCCAGTCAACATGACGATTGGCAGGCCGGGCGCCTTCTCCCGAATGCGGGCGCATGTGTTTATGCCTTGCTCATCGGGAAGACTGAGGTCGGAGAGCACCACGTCGAATTGTTGCTCGTCCAGTGCTGCCAGTCCCTGCGCCAGATGGTCGACCCAGTGCACATCAAACGTCGTCTCGTCGGAACCTTCTAGCAAGGCCAGCTCGATCAGGCCAGCGTCTGAAGGACTGTCCTCGATGAGCAGGACCTTGAGTTTCGGAAGGGTCATGTCGGCAATGCTTCTTGCTGATGCTGGATGCTGGTACCTGCTGGAAACGGACGTCCCCACAGGAATCCCTGCCCATAGGGAATACCCAGACTGCGGACAATCTCGAGCTCGGCCTCGGTTTCGATGCCCTCGGCTACCAGTTCGGCGCCGAGAGAATTCCCGAGTCTGACCAGGCGAGCCAAAAGGGGTTGCCTGTAAGCAGCCGAGGCAATCCCGATCACGTATTTGGGCGCAATCTTGATTACGTCAGGCTCGAGGACGATCAGGCTTTCCAGCGAGCTGCGACCAAAGCCGACATCGTCGATGGCAATCAGGATCCCGGCTTCCTTGAGAGCGATCGCGCGCTCTCGCAAATTGCCAGGGTCTCCGATGAACTGCTGCTCGCTTATCTCAATGCAATACGTGCGCGCTGAACCGGCAGTCTGAAAGAGGTCCAGCAACAGCTCCACGGGTGTATCCAGGATGGTTGACGGAAACAGGTTGACCTGCACGCGGGGACAATCGACCAGTCCTGAAGCAGCTCGCAGACAGGTCTTCAGACACGACAGGTCTACGGCTGTCAGGACCTTATGCTCGATGCTGGCCCGGAAGAAGTCATCTGGATTCTCCAGGGAAGGGATTGTGCTTCTGCTGAGCATTTCGCAGCCGACCGGACGGCAGTCGGACAAATCGACTATCGGTTGCAGGTACGCCTTGAGGTACTTGCCGGAGGCGAGCATGTCCGCGACGCGGTCTTCGCGGCTCTCGTCCCCGTCTGCCTGGGCGCCCACCTCCGCGTCTGACGAGACCCGATTTTTCCCCAGTTTTTTGCTCTGCTTGATCGCCGACCGTGTAAGTACCAGTATCTCCTCGATGGAGGACAAGTCAGCGGGCAAGGCGGCAACGCCGAGACTGGCGGTGATTGCCACGTTTCCGGTCGGTAGAGTCAAGGTGGTGGCGGCAATGGCCATGCGGATCCTCTGTGCGATCGCAGTCGCCTCTGCCGGACGCGTATCGGGCAGCAGCACCAGAAACTCATCACCGCCTATTCTGGCCGCGTGGTCCGAGGGGCGCACGGAGGAGCGCAAGCAGCGGCCGATTTCTTTGAGCACCATGTCGCCGACTGCGTGTCCGAACGATTCGTTGACTTGTTTGAAGTCGTCGCAGTCCAGCAATATTGCGCTTGCCGACGCGCCACCGCGGGTGCTGCGAGAAGCTTCGGCGGTCAGCGCGCTCTCAAAGCCGCGGCGGTTGAGGAGCTCTGTCAATGGGTCGACGCTCGCCAGTCTCGCCAGTCGAGTATTGGCGTCCTGCAACTGGTGCGTTAGCTCCTTAATTGCCTCGTCTGCCTTTTTACGCTCGATTGCATAACAGATTGCCCGCGCGAGAACCTTGCCCGTGATGTCGCCCTTGACCAGGTAGTCCTGGGCTCCTGCCTTAACTGCCTCGACTGCTACGGTTGCGTCATCGAGACCTGTGAGCACGACAACCGGTAGTCTCGGGCACTTGGCGTTTATGGTCATGAAACTGGTCAGACCGTCTGCATCGGGTAATGACAGGTCTGAGAGAACGACGTCAATCTGTCCGGTGTCCAGCCGCTCTAAACCGTCCGCCAGTGTACTCACCCAATGCAACTGAAATTTTGCGACGTCTTCAATCCCCAGAAGAGACCACTTGATCATCTCTGCGGCGCTTGGACTGTCTTCGATTAGAAGTACATTGATTGTCTGCAGGCTCATTTCAGTCCGGTGGGAAGAGTTACCACGCTGAACCAGAAATCCTGTATTTGTCTGACAATTTGAACGAACTTCTCAAAGTCGACGGGCTTCGTGATGTAGCAATTGGCATGGAGCTCGTACGAATTGAGTATGTCCTGGTCATCATCTGATGTGGTCAGCACGATTACAGGAATATCCTTCAAATCCGGATCGGCTTTGATCTCTTTCAATACTTCTCGCCCGCCTTTGGTGGGGAGGTTCAAATCGAGAAGGACCAGGTCGGGGCGCGGTGCGTCGGAGTATTGATTCTCTCTCCGCAGGTAGGATATGGCTTGCGTCCCATCCTCCACATGGGCCAAGTTGTTCAAAAGCTTGCTGTCCTTGAACGCTTCCATTGCCAGTCCTGCGTCGGTCGGACTGTCTTCTACCAGTAATATGTGCACCGATCTAGTCTGTTCCATGGCATTGGTTTCCTTGCTTGGCCGCCTGCACTACCGCAGGCGTCACGCATTAATCAAGACCACGCCCACCCGGGCTTTTGAAGGACAAGGACTACATACCCCGAAAACCGCCCGGCTAAATCCAGGTCAGGGCCGCTCCGTGCCTTCGACGAGCCCTGGCGGTCTCCGTCAGGTTTTCGGTGGGAATTTCCCGACGGTCGGCGGGCATTTAGTTGTCTCAGATTGAAGTGGTTTCTAACGTTAATACTGCACCATTCGCAACAAGCGAGGTTCCCCCGACCGGGGGTATTCGTCCGCCCTTTGGGTAGATTTCCGATTGTCAGTTCGCTTACCGCCGGACAGTCTTGTAATGTCCGCCAGCGCCGGAAGTCGGATGCACCCTCAAGCGGTCGGTTCCAAGGCTTAGTCCGGCTGCGACATTACGGACTGTTGCTTGGTTGTGCTGGCGAGGCCAGAACCGGTAGCTTGTCGGCTGGGGCTTTTCCCTTAACTGCCAGCGCATGAAGCTTCAAAGCGTCCTGTCCGGGTCGCTTCTGACGTCCGAGAAGAAAATGATAGATGGCGAATCGAACGCCCAACATCAAGAAGATTGTCGGCCAGAGTAGTTGTGGATTACGGAGGCCAACCTGAGCAGCGGTATATGGCCCGATCGTCAGGAATAAAACGTTGCCCATTAGTTTACCTTTGCTCATCTTGATCATGGTGTCTTGTTCCTCCCTGAATTGTTCGGCTTGGTTTTGCTTGTCTGTGTATGGGCTGGTGCTGTCCGCTTGGCGGGTAAAGGACGCCTCAGCCACAGCAGCGATTCTCGCGTACTTGAAACGGGCATTGTTCCCCCGATCGCGGCAATCATGAGCCACCAGTCAGGTAGTGCATTTGCTGCTCGCGGTGAACCGCTGGAATGCTTGGATTACCCAAATGGGCTGTGTAAGCCACCCGATCGGGGGTATAAGCCGCATTTCTCAACCGTCAAAATGTAGTTCTCGGGCAGCCATGGTCGGGCTCAAGTTGAGCTAGAGGCCAAGCCTAAAACAACAAATGCAAGAGGTATCGGAAAAATGAGCGAAAGAGACTTCAACGTCAAGGAAGCCAAGGAACAACAAGTTACCAGGACTGACGATTCGAGCGCCAACAGGGCATTTGATGAGGTTTACTCCTCGTTGTACAAACCGGCAAGATCTTCAGCTAAGCAGGAATTATCTGAGTCTTCTGCACTGAAAAATGGTGTCACCGGCAAGGGCCTCGACAGGTATGGCGTCAAAGAGAGAGAAGGAGATTACGGCCGCGGATCGAAAGAACGTGAGTACCCAGGGGGCGTAACGGTCAGCCGGCATGCGGATGGCACCTTTGCCGACGTGACTGTACCGGGCGGCAGGACATTGTCTGGCGCAGAAAAGGCAAGGCGCAATCTGCCTAAAGATGATGATGTAATTGTCGGCAAGGACGGCAAAGTTGTAGCGCAAGTCACTCCCAGGGGCGAAGTGACTATCAATACACCGCAGGGTCAATATAAGGAAGGGAAGACCGGCGACGTTCATCCGCCGAAGGGCCAGGCTGCTCAGACCAATGGGTCGGAGTGGCAATGGTCCAGTGCACCGCAGGATTTTTCTCCATCCAATAAATCTCGTGCGGACGGCCGAATGATATCTGTTAATACTGACGATCCGCTCGGCACCGCTGGAGATGCACCAAGAGGTAGTCTGGAGAATTTGGACAGGTACCAGTCAAAGGCCAAGCAGGATATCACCGACAGTGAGGCGGAGCTGAAGAGGCATAAGATCCAGTGGAGTCAGACCCTGGACGACAACGGAGTTACCCAGACGAGAGTCGAATATGCCAACGGCATTAAGATCACCCAGGGCGAGCCAGTGACGAAGGTTGGTGCGGACGGAAAGACCGTGACCAGATCCAGCGGATCGGTCGAGTTTCCCTCTGGTAGCGTCCAGCGGCGCGATGGTACTGTCGTCGACAGAGACGGCAACCCCCTATACAAAGCGAATGGAGATGGCCGCGCTACGATCTATGGAAAGGATGGAAACTACACTCAGACCAAGGACGGCCAGGTGACGTTCGAGCCCAAAGCTCGTAAGTGAGCAAACAGGTCAGTCTGAAGACACTGACGAGGAGCCACGTCCACTCTTGGATGTGGCTCTCGCTTTCTAACCGGACAGAGGTCAGGTTGGCGTTTCGCGATTGGCCGGACGATTGCTAGAGGACGACAAAAGGTCGTGACATTGACGACACCGCTGTTATTGATGCCCTGTCGGCGACGCGTATGCAGATGGTAATCGACTGGCAGGCTGCTGGCGAAGACTCTTCCGCGGCCCGGTGGAAACACAGACTGTCAGTATTGCCGGCGCCAAGCTACGTCGATTCAATAATTGAACTTTAGCTAGAGGCTTGCTGAATGCGCAGGGCAACTGCGCGCTGGTAGAGTTCCTGCGCGTCCCGGTGCCGGCGCTCGCCCATGTAGATCAAAGAGAGCCGCATCATGATTTCACTGAGAAGCAACGGGTCCTCCTTGCTACAGCGATCTGAAACTGCCAGAGCTTTCTCGTAGTAAGCTTTTGCCCTGGCAGGTTTGCGATTCTCCATATAGATGGCAGCAACCGCATGCAGTGCCTTCAGTGTTCGCGGGTGATCCGCTCCCAGTGCTCGTTGATATATGGACAGAGCTTCTTTAAACAGTGCGAGGCCCTTGCGCAATCTTCTTTGTTCGCAATAGAGCGTTGCCAGATTGAATACTTTGTCTGCGATATCGTGTTGAGCCTGATCCGATGACTGGGTGACGTTCAGTGCTGCCTGGAGCATCGCTTCAGCAATGTCTGGGCGGCCATTACGATAGGCTGTTGATCCAAGATCAAAATAAGTTTGCCAAACTGCTTGATAAATCATGGTGATTCTTTTGTAAGTCCTGGACATAGACAACCGCGGAGCTCGCTGGCTCTCGCGATATCTGCTGATTGTCGTGTAATGCCACCGCTGGAAGTACCCCCGAACAGGTGATTGTGCATGTTGCCGGTGGGATAACTACGCGTGGTGCAGCCCCGCCAACATTAAGCGCCCCTGCTTCTCCCCGAAACCCGCATGCAGAGGCGGGTTTCCGTAATGGACAGACGACTGCGCAACCCCTACTATGCCACCACATGTTCGCACCACGGAGGAAGAAGCATGTCCAAGTATGAATGTACTACTCGCAGCGACGGGAAGCTCGACTGCACTCCCTTAGAAGGGCCGCCAATCAGCAAACCAGTTCTGCCCAGCCCCGGGGACCAGCAGGCACTGCGGCAAAGGTCTCAGGATTATGCCAACCGACAAGCGGAGGATTTGCAGAGGCGAGGTGTCTTGCCGCCGGTTTCGATTGGATCTTGCACTGAGCAAGTCTTTCCCAATAGAACCAAACAGACCACTTGCAAAGACGGCACGGTGAAAGTCGAGGCGGCGGACGGCCGCGGATACATGAAGAAGCCGCTAGGCACCGGTGAGACAAAGGTTGACACCTGGGGACCGACCCCCGGCGATCGCTGTACGGGATCCGTGCAACGAGATGGAACGTATCGCCGGACCTGCCAGGACGGAGCATCTGCGATGAGCTGGAATACAAAGGCCGGACCCGTTGAATCCTCCCACGGACCGAGACCCCAGGACAACTATGTCAAATTGAAGATGCCGGACGGTGGCTCTGTAACTAATTATGCTTACGGTGTAACTATGATCGAGCAAAGGGACGGCAAACGCTTCTATCTGCCGCGAATGCAGCAGTCTCCGCTCCCCTACCGAAAGCGGCGATAAATCCCAATTTGTGCGCGGAATGCAGGTGCAGCGCAGTCGTCGCGACAATCGATCACCTGTCAGTGTGCAGAGTTCCCCTGATCAGGGGAACTCTTGTTGTTTGAAAAGGACTAACATGTGCACATCCGATGAAGAACCAGTGCGGTTTTCAGAGGTGAGCTGGCAGCGAAGAAGGTAAGCAGATGTATCAGAATTACCCGGGCAATTTTACCTATCAGAGCATGTCCCCGACGCCGTGGGGCGGCTATGTCAAGCCTCACGACGAAGAACGACGGACGGGCCACTTTGATAATATTTTCAACGTCTCCGACGAGAGCGTTGGCGACACCTCTTGCCCACTAGTCCGCCAGGGAATCCTGCCGCCGGTGCAAATCATCCTGAATGCTGACAACGAGACCGTGAACGGCATTGGGTTGCCGAGTATTGATCTCTTGGAAGATCTCGACGAATCTTCGAGCTCATTGGACTCAGACAATTGGTTCGTGCCAGTTGCTAAAACCGATGCTGGCCAAGAGTTCATCACATACATAAGGCGACTACCCGACGGGACGACAATATTTGTCCACACTCCGGCAAATGAAGAAGGAATCGTTCAGCGGATTGTAGAGCCCGATGGAACCATTGTCGAACACTATGAGAACGGAGACAAGCTGAGCGAGTTTGCCACCACAGTGGATGGCGGACTGGCCTGGAGCCTGGAAGCGCAGGACGGAAGCCGAGTCTACGAGTACATCGATGGCTCCCGCGTGATCATCAACAGCGATGGCACCACGTCATTCGAGCAGGCAGACTCGTATCAAGACGATAACGCCGCGTAGGAATGCACAGGAGAAGCAGGCAGGATGCCTGCGCTCCAGGATTTGCCGATTAGAACTTGCTTCGTGTCAGCGAAGCTGTTGGTAGGGGCGCCTGGTATGCGCCCGGGCCCTCGGACACATGCTGCTCACGCCTTAGCGAAAAGACATTAGACCTTGCTTCGTGTCAACGAAGCTGTTGGTAGGGGCGCATGGTATGCGCCCGGTCCTTCGGAAACATGCTGCTTCCGCCTTAGCGAGAAGACGTGTGCTCGCTGCAGGCGCATACCGTGCCACCCTACCAGGCTTTGTGCTGTCAAGAAGCTGTCCTATGGCCGGATGGCAGCGCACCACATCCGTCCAGCGCACAAGAGCCAATCCACAAATGAAATCAGGCGCTGGTGACAGTCAGCGCCTGATTTCGTCGTAATACGGGAGGTGGAAGCGGTCTCCGCGTACTAGAACTTGCTCAGATTTTCGATGCTATCGAGAGGATCTTCCAAACCGGCGAGGGGATCGTCCAGGTCAATGTTTTCGATCCTCTTTCCATTCGGGCGTTCTGCCGCTTTGGCACGTAGCTCGGCTCGCTTAGCCGCTCCTTGCGCTTTGCGGGCGCGCGCGGCTTGTCTCTCTTTTGCCTTTTCCGGGCTGTGCGACTTGAATTTCGGGACGAAAGTCACTTTACCGTCGCGTCCCTCGATGTACGATCCTGTATCAGTATGCACAATCATGTTTCCGTCGGCGCGCTGCTCGGCTATTGGCTTGCCCTTCGCGTCAGTGGCAGTTACGTTTCCATCTTTGTCTTCCTTGTACTTGGCGCCAGGCGGCAAAATAAGTGTGAACTCGCCGTTTGCGCTCCTGAACGTCGCGACGCCGCCGGGAAAGTCCCGGCGTTGGCCTTGAGACCCTTCCAATTGCGCTGCTCGGGTTTTTATGTTGCGTTCCGCCAGTTCACTTTCTGAGAGTTGTCCCCAGACAATCTGTTTGGCTCTTATCTCTGTCTTGTCCATTTGGGGGAAGAGACCTTCCCTCAATTTGTCCGCCGTTTGCTCCGCCTTTTGGGCTCGGGCATTCGACTCTCTTGCGTCAGATACATCGGAAGTTTGCCATTCATACGTCATTGCGGTTTTACCTCCAGATCCCTCGTCAATAGTTGGCTCATGCGAGATCTGCTGTCACGAGCGTGCAACTAGTTTGACCTTTGGGAAGTCTCGGAAGTACCCCCAATCGGGTGGCCGCCGATGCGCGGATCGGTGAACAGCCCCGGTCGTTGTGCGGCGCAAATCCTGTGGGGAGCAGCTATGCCGGAGGCTGAGTCTTCAGACTGTGCCAGGTTGGCAGGTCAGGTTCGTTGCCTCATCGTTGCCGGCCAGTTGATTCTATAGGCTCCGTCCGACTGTTGGGTCCAGACGAGCTGCCGTATTGGAGTGTCCCGCACGAAATGATAGAGAAGCGCGGTCCTCTCGTAAAACCCTCGGGTGTGAAAGGTATTGGGAAAGCCCCAGTGCACGACGTCGAGGTGATGGCATATCTCGTGGCAGAGCGTGCTTACCAGGGTGCCAAAGGACGTCGGCTTTTGTTTTATGGCAGTGCGCATCCACAGGCGAATTAGTGCCGTGTTTGGGTCGTAGTCTCCAAATGTTTCGTCTATGTAATCGTCTGTAATCTCGTGGGGACGGACTCCGAGCACTCTTACTCGTGGGGACTTTACGTTGAGCGCCCCGGCGACCGCCTCTGCCATTTGACCGCTGGCTGCTTCTACCCCTTTGCGGTTCTCTTGTGAAAGGGCTTCTTCCAGGGTCTTGGCGTGTGCGCGAAGCGGCTCAGCCGGTGGCAGCACGATGGTCCGCATCGTGTCGCTGCGGGCGTACTCTTCTTTTCGTGGCCCCTTTCTGGGCGGAACATCGGTGATCATTCAGTCTTTGCGAGTACTCGGCTGCGGGTCGCTAGGGAACATGATACGGCCAGATGCGCAATCGTCGTGAGATTGGACCCAACCTTGTAGGGGAGGGGTTTATCCCCTCCCCTACAAGGCCATATGAGAGCAGGACTGCGCTCCTGTTCTCACCCGCGCTATTGAAAATAGAATGTGTCGGGTTGGCAATCGAGAAGGGCTTGCATCTCCAAGCAGGCAAACAGACCCACGCCCAGACCTGCCGCAAGCAACGCAGCTCCAACGATGGAGCAGAGCTTCGTCTTGCCTGTGCGGCTGATCAGCGGTGTCAGGCTCGACACCAGCGCGAGGATGCCGATCAATACCATCAGCCTGGATAGATTGACAATGGCAACGAGGGCAAGCTCTCCGTTGCGGTCGGGCGGGGCGGGCACCATCTTGTATGTCTCTGCCAGCGGGCGGCTGGCAGACTTGAGGCCGGCCGCTTTGTCACGTTCGCTGCGAACAGATTCTTCTAACCAGCGAAGCGGAAGGCAACCCATGAGGTAGTTATTGACGGCACTCAAAACAGGATGATATGCAGCTTGCTTTTGAAGAATTCTTGCATGGACTCTCATGACCCAAGCTAATTCGGCGTGACCGCGTCCCAGGGCTTCTCCGATCACACTTTCGGCTTGGTCGCAATAGCGCTCTGCTGCTCGATAGTCCTCATCCGAGGCTTCCAGGATGGCACGCTTGAGAAGAAGTCGGCCCAGCTCTACGTGGTTTGAACCAAGAGCTGCTTCCGTGAACTTCAATGCCCGGTCGGACAACCCGCGTGCATCGTTGTATCGTCCCTGGTGGCGATAGATATAAGAGAGAACATCGAGACCATCAACGAGCTCCAGGTTGGAGGGGTGGCTGTCACCGTCACCGAGCGCCAGGGCGCGCTTGCAGATGCTCTCCGCCTGTTTGAGCTCGCCGCGCTCGTATTCGAAAATTGCCAGGCTGAGGAGGGCGGGCATCATTCGGCGGCTCGTCTCGCCATAAATTCGTTCGGCTCGTGCAACCGCAGCCTTGTATAGCTTCTCCTGCTCGGCCTCCGATGCGTAGGGGTGAAGCGCAGTGGTGCCGTAAGACCGGGCCAGATTGATCAAACATGGGACGTCATCCGGGGCAGGCCCCTTCGCGTCTTCGATGACCGTCAAAGCCTTCTTGGCCAGTTGCGGGTTTTCGTCCATGAACGACATGGTCGCAGCCTGTAAGAGCACTTGTATCCCCAGTCTCGTGCTGATGGCAAGATGTTCCGGCTCTTCGTCCTTTTCTCTGCGGGCCAAGGCCATGGGTAGAATATCTAGCTCGGTCAGATTATCCGCCAGATGCTTGACGAGCAAATTGGTATCGTGCTCGATGGCGCTGCTTATTACTGCCTTCTGAAGCAAGGGCAGGGCCCGTTTGTACAGACTCTCAGCCTGCGGGTACTTGCCCTCGCCATCCAGGGCCACTGCCAGTGGTAGCAGGGCCTCCAGCATGAAATAGTTATGCGACCCGGCTGAGCGCACTCGCAGCTGCAAGGCCCGACTGAAAGAAGCCTCCGCCTCCTTATATTTGTGGTGCTGCAGAGATATCCAGCCCAGGGCTGCCAGGTAAGTTGCCGTCTCGGCCGTGTCACCAGAGTGTTGGACCTCTCCGCGTTCGTCAATGGCCCGAGTGCCATGAATTTCCCCGTCGTCGAAAGATGCCGGCGAAGTTGAATTTTCCCGACCGGCTTCCGCCTCAAATCGACTGAGGGTTCCCTGGTCGCTGACCGGTTTTGGATTGTCGGTGATATGCGCCCCATCCGTGGTATCGCTGACTCTATGCACACCACTGGCATTGATTGCCACTTGCCAATTGGGACTATCACGGCCGGTGGTGGAATGCTCGGTGTTGGCGGTTGCCCAGTCATCTGCCCATGCCCGGGCAGACGGCATTCTAGACAAAATGATCAGGGCCGCTACAAGGAGCAAGAGAAAGGCCGGCGACGACCATCTCGCCAACGTCGTATCGGTTTTCATTCCTGCGAACTCGTCTTTCTACGTGAGAGCGCGGTGGTGCGTTATCAGTCTACTAGTGGTATTGACAGGTGATCAGCGGCCCAAGCCACCAGTCCGCCGAGCGTCGGTCAACGTGCGGGAAGTAGTTAGATTACTAATAGCCCCCTCTCCAACCCAATACTATATATCGCTTGCATAGTAATTCCATACGAAATTTTTGCATTGCAAGTTTTCTATACGAGTTAATTGAAGGAGATTTCGGGAGTCGATCCGTCTGATATTGATATTTCGGCCATCAATAAGGCATTGAGGCATTACTTTTTCTTCTCAAAATTTAGCGATGCGGAGTTAACGCAATATCGTTTTCCGGTGGGAACCGGACCGTCCCTGAACACGTGCCCGAGGTGTGCGCCGCAATGGCGGCAGATGATTTCGTCCCGTACCATTCCGACTGACTTGTCGAGACGCGTATCTACCGCATTCGTTTCAGCCTGCGAGAAGCTGGGCCAGCCGGTTCCAGAGTCGAACTTGTCCTTAGAGTCGAACAATGGCATTTTGCAATTGCTGCATACATAGGTACCACTTTCATGGTGGTTCCAGTATTTGCCGGTGAATGGTCTCTCGGTCAGACTGCATCGCGTGACGTTATACACTTCAGGATCCAGTTTGCTTTTCCAGTAGCTGTCAGGCAAGTTGCGCATCGATTCTTTGCCTTGCTTGTCTTTCATGGTGACGTTCTTCTCCTCCGCCCATGCCCATTGTGTTAGAACTGTAAGACAGACTGCCGCAAAGATTATTGTAATTCGGGCTGTGCTCATTTGGGGTGACCTCAAAAGCATACTGCTCCGTGCTTTTTGTAGTAGTCCTGGTGATATTCCTCAGCGTCATAAAAGGGACCAGCGGCTTCGATCGTTGTCACAATCGGAGCATGAAACCGGTGCGATGCCTCCAGTTGTTTCGCGTATGCCAGGGCCTGATCGCGCTGTTGTGGCGTTGTATAGAAAATCGCGGATCTGTACTGCTTTCCAAAGTCAGGACCCTGTCTGTTAAGCGTCGTTGGGTCGTGATTTGCAAAGAAAACTTCGAGTAACTTCTGATAGCTTGTCTTGGTCGGATCGTATTCGACAAGCGCTACTTCGGCGTGCCCAGTTTTGTCCGTGCAAACTTGCTCGTAAGTAGGACTTGCCGGGCTCCCACCCGAGTAGCCAACTCGCGTGCGCGTTACACCTGGCACTTTGCTGAATACGTATTGTGTCTTCCAAAAGCATCCCGCGGCAAACAGTGCGCGCTCTGTCTTTTGTGCGCCGTTCTGCTTGCCGGTCTGCAATTCCGCTGCCTGTGTCCTGGGCGCAGTAGCAAGATGCAAACACAGGATTGCCAGCAGGATTGAGAAATGTATCGACCTTTTCTTCATATCGCCTCCGGGGGCAGTCTGTCGTTTGCGCATGGTAGATGACAGATTGCCGCTCGTGCTCCCCTGATCGGGGCAATAGAATCACAATAGCAGACGCGGTTCTCTGTGTCTGCAATCAGGACTGGCCGAGCTGGACGCCCGCCCACGCGAGATCGACCAGCGCTAGAGCGGTCGGAATACCTGACCGGGGGATCCATCTGCGTGCTTGTGCCGGCACGATCAGCATCCAGGTGACATGAGCAAGTCTATATACCCAGCCGGTGTGAATGCTTGCCCGGTTGGGGGAACCGTTGCAATCCCACAATAACGATAATCGGGTGGATCTTGAGGACAGGGGCAAGGAGGGAGAGAGACCACGATGAGTGAAGGACGAGACGGCGGAGAGGCAAAAGGTAAGACTGGAGCACAGGAGAAGGATCAGCGAACCGGGTCCGACGCTGGCACCATTCGAGAAACGAAGTTGGATTCGGTTACCGTCATGCGAGATGCTGCTTCCGAAGGGCGCCTGCAAAGAGAAGCGCAGAAGACGGAGGCTTTAGGCAATGGCAGGACGCGCATTACCACCTCCTTTGACTACATCAGCTCGAAGGGCACCTATGCTCGCATAGAAGATGCCCAGGGACAGATTGTCGAAATTCAAGACGCTAAGGGGAGCCGCTATCAGCTCAGCTACGACCCGAGCGGCAAATTGAGCAGGGTGACAGAAGGCACCCGTGTCTGGCAACGCCACGGCGATCACTGGGTAAGCAACAACGGCTCTAAATACGATAACGTCGATGCCTATAAGGATGGGTCGCTGAGGTTCGAGCAGCGGGGTCACACTGCCATTCTGAAGCCGGACGGGCGTGTCGCTTATGTCCAACAGGTCAGGGTTGACCACGCGGTCACGAATCTGCTGTTCCAATATGAGGGTGGCTATCTTGGCGTAAACATTCGCTCCTCAGACGCAAAAGTCCTGAAGATCTTGCAAGAGATCAGCCCCGACGAACTAAGAGAGGTCGAACGGGCTTATAAGCAGCGATCAAAGCACAGCCACAGCTTGCGCGAAACAATCGAGCGCAGGTTCGCAAATGATGAGGACAAGGAGCAGGTTCGGAAGCTTTTCGACAGGGTAGACCGCAGACCTACCGATGCGCGGACAATTCAGATCGCCCTCAAGGAATTGGAAAGAACCTTCGGGAAACCGCAGGCTGCTCTCGAAAGAGACATTCGCGAGATTCTTCGGAAGAAAGACAGCCAACAGATCAACGAACTCGTCGAGCACTACAAACGCAATACAAATGGCCGTGATCTCTTTGCAGATCTGCAGAATAATCGCCGCATCTCGGACGGTACCAAAGCAGCAATCGAAGTCTTCAAGCATGGTAGCGACAAGCGAAATCAGAGCGACGTCCTCAAGGCAGCTCACAAAGCTATTGTTGGAGACAACTTGCCCTTGTTCATTGAGATTATGAACGATGCCAAGCCCGAAACGAGAAGGCGTTTCTTGGACAATGGCGGACAAGAGAAGCTCGAGAAGCAATTTGGTGTCTCAGCGCTCAAGTTGGCCGTCGCCAACCTCGGCCTCGTCGGCAAGCTCTACAGCCTTCAGGCGCCTGGCCGGTACTCCAACCGAGATTATGAGGACGCACTGCATCATGCAAAGCATGGAAAACTGAGCGAAGCAAAGGCTGTTGAGAAAAACATAGGGTTAGTCGGAGTCAACGAGCGGGGCATTGAACTCGCTGTTACCCATATGTCCCCGCAAGATCGCGAAACTTATCGCAGAGGATTCCAGCTCAACAAGGCACTCAGTGTGCTTTCTCGTCCAGACATTCTTGAGAAGTATGTGAGCAATGATCAAAAGCAAATCGCTACGGCGAATCTTGGAAGGCTCCTGGCCGACAAGACGATACAACTGTCTGCGACTGAACGACAGGCTCTGACAGATATTTGGACCGCTGAACTGACGCGCAATAACGCCAACGGAGCAATCAGCCTCGATGCGCTTCGCCAGGAAAGAGGTAAGGCACGAAACTATATCGAGCTTCAGGATAAGCTCACTCGTGCTTCTGAGAAGCTTTCCTGGGGAGATACTCCTAAGGTACTGAAGTCAAAGTGGGAGTACATGGCGACACAAAGCGGCGGCATCGACTTTGTGAAGGACCTCGCCTCCAGGTTCGGCAAGACATACGATGACAATAAGTCGGATGTGCTGCGCAGCATAGAGAGCATGACTAGGAATGACTGGGAGTATTTGAAACACAACCGGGAAGCGCAAGCAAAAATCAAGGACATAATCAGCCTCTTCGATCGAGACAGAAGAGAAGCTGGGCTGAAGACATTCGAATTGATGATGAATTCTCCAGTCTACGGAGCAATTATCGCTAACATTCATGCTGCTGGTAAAGATCGAGCTAGTGTATACAAAGCTCTCCAGAACATGACAGAGGAAGAGCGATCTCTTTACAAGAAAGGCAAGAGCGACAATACAGACCCTCCGAGTGTAAGCAGGATGTTTGCTGATCGGGTCGATGGGCTGGTCGAGCATGGTTTGAGAGGACGTGCGTATGGACTCTTTACCGGATCGGAAAGAGCATTCGCTAAGCAGATGCTGGCCAATATAGAAAACGGGAAGCCGCCTCTGATGAGCGCAAATGATCTGGTCAACAAGTATGCAACAGATGGTTCATTGAACAAGGCAGAGCTGGCCAAGGAGCTCTACGAATGGTTTAAGCGTGATCCGCGGTCGTTCCAGAATTTGAAGAACGGAACACCACCGGAAGAGCGCAAGAAATTTGATGAGGCAATCGAGAAGGTCTTTTCCGAGAGGATGAGAAAGCAGCTGATCGAACCTATGCTCAGGAGCGACCACGGGCATCCTCCGTTGGCCGCCTTCCTCTACTGGAAGGGCTACAGCGATGAAATCGACAAGCGAAGGTTGATGCAGGACATCGCAGAGGCGCCAGCAGCGGAACGAGCGCTCTTTCTCCAAGATCAGAAGGCACAGGACCGCGCGTTTTTAGACTTCAGCGCTGACCAGCGAAAGCTGGCGCTGCAAGTTGCCATCAGTGCCGAAAACGGAAAAATAGCGCCGGCAGACCAATTACGAGCCTTTGTCATCGGGCTCGCCAAGAAGGAAGAAGCACTCAAGGTTCTATCCGACCTCCCGCCTGATCAAAGACAGAAGGTGCAAGCCGATTACTTTGTGAAGTACGGCGCCTCCTTGATGGATCATCTGGCAAAGGAGATGAGCAAACAGGATTTCCTCGATGCTAGAGAGAAGCTGTTGCCACCGCCACTTACGGTTGACGAGGCGCATGATCGGCTCAGGCATCGCATCAACGCCAGCGCGTACGGAGGTGGAGCCGATCTTCTGCAAGCCATGGGTGGTGACGGCACTGTAGACCAGGCTCGTGATCGTGGTAATCGAATCACCACGGCTGCCCGCGACCACCACAGTGGAGCAAAGCCGCTTTCGATGGCAGATTTGCAGCGGTTTGAAAAACAAGTCAATGAGACAGTCCGGGCGCTTGTGGACTCCAAGGGGGCGTTTGCACGACACATTGCCGATCTGGCCATCATGGCGGTTGCCGTCGGCAGCACAGTTGCTACCGGCGGAACCGCGGGAGCCGTTTGGGCGACGGTGGCCTTTGGTGCAGTGTTCAAAGCAGCAAGTACTATGGCGATCATGGGGTCAGACTATGAGGGCACGTTCAAGCAGGTGTTGAGTGACGTTGCCAGCGGCAGCCTGAGCGCTTTGATCAATTTCCTGGGACCGCAGCACTTGATGGCCAGCTTCGGGGCCAAAGCAGCGCGATCAGCAGCCAAAGCTGTCGCTGTTGATGCCGGTAAGGAGTTTGGACAAGGTGCTCTTAGAATATCTTATGAGCAGCTAGAGAAGGAGACGGCGCGCATAGTTAGCCAAACGCTGGCCTCGGGTGCCAAAACGGTGGATCAGGCTGCTGTGAAATTGCTGGCTGAAAATGCAGTTGGCCCAAGCCAGGCCGGGAGAATGGCTGAGCTGTTGAACAAAGGGATCATCGATGCCTTAAAGCTGGAAGGACAGTCCTGGGCAAGGCGAGAAGGCAGAGCGCTCCTGGGGACTTCGGTGGCGGGCGGCGTCGGCGGAGCAGCATCGGCCGCCGCCAGTGAGCTCGGTCGCGCTGACTTCAAGCGGGACAAAGCTAGTGAGATGATGGCAAGGGTTGGAACAGCCGCCGGCTATGGTTTCACTGGCGGTTCCCTGGGTGGTGCGGCAATGCATGTGCCACTGCGAGCCGCCGCCAATTTCATTGGATACAGGTCGGCGGCCCAACAGTCGCAGCGTAGCCCGGAGGCTTCGATGTCCAGGGCTGGATCAGAGAGGGCCATACATCAGCCTACACATGGCGCTGCCCATCTGCGAGATAGTTCGGGGTCCGAGGTGATCAGGCAGCAGTCCAATCGATATGCGGCCGGACAGGAGATTGCAGCGCCAGTCAAAGATGGATTCATTGACTCTGGAGCAGGCAGGTATGTTGGCCGGGACGGCATGATCTCAGCGTCCAGAGCAGCCACGATTGTAGATAGAAGCAAGGATCAGATTCTCCGCAACACCATAAGCGATGCCGCTCAGCACATGGAACAGTTCAGACACCTGTCGCCAGAGATGCAGGCGGAACAGCTTGCAAAGTATGTGAGGGATCGGCTCACGCCGACTTATGCGCGGGCCAATCAAAAATCTCAACAGCTCTTGGATGAGACTGTCAACACCTTTATGGTCCGGAACCAGGGCAGAGGCGTGATGCTCGGTGAGTTTATCGAGCGAGGCGTGGGCGGCTGCTCTCAGCAAGCGCTGTTGCTCAAAGTGCTGGCCGACGACCTCAAGAAGCAGGGCTTCCTGAATGGAGTCGAGGTCTCGCTGGTGCGCGGTAATGGGACCAATGGAGGAAATGCCATCAATCACGTCTGGACCACTTTCAAATTCGAAAGCGGTAAGCCACGAATTTTCGATCCCCGCCAGCAAGCTTATGGCTTGGAAGTCGGTTCGCCGGAGGCGATTCGCTACAAGCCGGCAGCGGTAATGCCAGCGGAT
>Ga0066388_100000173_pt1 | contig 25470 bp, 17 predicted proteins | sample PanSoiMetaGPlot6_FD_64539 | JGI IMG/M metagenome (GOLD analysis project Ga0066388, IMG submission 64539) | Tropical forest soil microbial communities from Panama analyzed to predict greenhouse gas emissions - Panama Soil - Plot 6 (Hybrid Assembly) | ecosystem: Environmental > Terrestrial >...
GTTCTCCTCGACACTGAAGGTGGGGAACAGGTTGAAGCTCTGGAACACGAAGCCGATCTGATGGAGGCGAATGTCGCTGCGCGCGTCGTCGGAGAGGCGGGCGAGATCGCGCCCGCCGACCATCACGCGGCCCTCGTCCGGCGTGTCGAGCCCGGCGATGAGATTCAGCAGCGTGCTCTTGCCGCACCCGCTCGGCCCCATGACGGACACGAACTCCCCGCACGACACGTGCAGCGTTACGTTCACCACCGCCGCCACGGCCTGCGGCCCGGAGCCATAGCGCTTGCTCACTCGCTCCAATGCGACTGCGGCGTCCCTGTCCATGTGTCACCCCCGCTGCCAGCGCGTGGCGGCCATGCTGGTCAGGCGGCCGCCGCTAGCGGCTCAGCCAGCCGCCGGCGCGCAGCAGCACCATCTCGCACCCGAAGCCCGCCCCGAACGCGATCATGAGCCCCAACGCGCCCGGCGCCGGCGGCGTCGCCGCGCGCAGCTCCTCCAAGACGTGGAACACCGACGCGGAGATCATGTTGCCGTTCCGCCGCCAGATCGCCCGCGAGGCAGCGAGCGCCCCATCGTCCAACCGCAGGCTCTCACCAGCAGCGGCCAACAACTCAGGGCTCCTGGGATGCACGATCCAGAAGGCGATGTCGTCACGCCGGAGATTCGCGCGGGCGAGGAATTGGTCGACAGCGTCTCCCAGCTGCGCCCGGAGGAGGCTTTCCAGGCCGCGCGGTCGCAGGATCCGGAAGCCCGCCGCCGTGAGGTGTACTTCGTTGCGATCGAGGGTGTTGCGAAACATGCAGGTGCCGGTCGCCAACACTTCAGGCCCGCGTCCAATATGCGCGCCGGCGACCACCAGTGCCGCAGCGCCGTCGCCGAACTGCATCGATGCCATGACGTCGCTGGGGGATGGCTCAGCATTCGGGAAAGACAACGACGGCAATTCCACGCTCACGATTAAGACGACGCTATTCGGTGCGCCTGCTAATGCTGCGGCAAGCCCGAGCGCCGCAGCGCCGCCGGCGCAGCCGAGCTGCGTCATCGGAATGCGGCGGCAGGTCGTGGGCAGTGCGAGGCGCTCGAGTAGGCGCGTTTCGAGTGTCGGCATCGCGTATCCGGTCGACGACACGCCGACGATCTCGGTCACGGCGTCAAGCGGTACAGCCGCTTTGGACAGCGCCTGTCGCGCCACTTCCTCGCCGAGGCTGACGGCGTGCTCGACATATACCTGATTGCGCGCCCCCAGCGTGCCGAGGCCGCGTAACGCCTGCAGCGGCAGGGTTGCGAAACGCGTTTGGTTGCCCCCCACATCGACCAGCGGCAGCAAGCGGGCCGCTGCGCTCGGCGAACACATCTCGGCGAGATAACGCTTGGTATCCGCCGCGCTGACACAGTGCTCCGGAACCATTGTCGCGAGGCTCGATACTTCAGACATTTGCGTCTCCTTTCTGAACGGGCACACGCTTGCCGGTTTCAGATCTCCGTCCGTCTCACTCGCACCGCAGCGCCGCGGCCAACTCGAGCGCCGCCGCGCGGCGGGCCGGCAGCAACGCGGCCAGCGCACAAACCATCAGGGTCAGACCACACACGAACCCGATCTGCCGATACGGGATGTACACCGTGAGCGGCCAACCGATGAGAAATGGGAACGTCTGGTGGACCCACAGGATCCCGAGACCGAGGCCGGCAGCCACAGCCAGAAACAGGCCCGGTACTCCCAGCCCGAGTCCCTCGAGGACCACGGCACGGCGCAGCAGGGCGCGGCGCACGCCGAGCGTGCGGACGGTCGCGATCTCCCGCGTCCGTTCGAGCACGCTGGCGGCCAACGTGTCCGCCAATCCGATCAGCAAGACCACCAGCATGAGCGCGGCGAGGACGTCGACCGGCGCAAACGCCCGCCGCACCTGAATTGCGAAGTACGCGAGGAGGTCGTGCGCCGAGATGATGCGCAGGCCGTACGCTTCGCCGAACTGCTGGGTGATGTCGCTGCGTACGCGCAGCGGATCGGTACCCGGCGTCACGCGGACGAATGCGCGATTCACTTGTGCATCGTTCCACTCGCGGCGGTATCGCTCGCGCGCCATCACGATTGTGCCACGCGGCGAGCCGAAGTCGATCGTCATTCCGCCAACTTGCGCGGTAAACACGCCGTTCGGTGTGTGCAGCTGTATCGTGTCGCCTACCGAGACACCGAGATTGCCGGACACGAGCACGGCGCGCCCGTTGCCAATCGCCGTCCACACGTCGGGCAGCGCTGATCCGACCAGCGGCCAGCGGCCGAATGCGGCGGTGGCGAAGTAGGTCGAGTCGAAGGCGTCGATTGCGACCGGTCCCCCTGCGTACTCCCAATCGATGAGGCGTTCGCCGACCGCGGCGGCGACGCCGCCGATCGACTCGAGTCGGGAGATCAGCGCCTCGTCGACCGGCGCTTCCAGAAAGCCTTGCGCGATATGCGCGGAACTCACCACCCAGTCGCCCTGCATCGCGCCCGACAGCGCATGCACCAGCGAGGTTTCGAAGCTGTAGGCCAACGTGCGGAGCCAGATGATGCCGCCGATGCCGACGCCAACCATTGCGGCAGTCAGCACGGCGCGATGGCCGTTTCGGACAAACGTCGCAGCGGCGAAGCGCGCGCTCGGGCCGGCGAATACGAGGAGCATGCGCGGCAGCCATGGGGACAGGAGACGGAGCCACGGCTGCGCAGCCAGCGCGACTCCCACGGCGATCAACCCCGTCGCGGCCAACCCCCATTCCGGGCGATGCGTCAGGAATTGCACCGCGATGACGAGGAAGGTCGCGCCGCCTACGGCTGCGCGCACGAACCACCCGGCCCGGCCGACGTGAACCTGGGTAATGCCACGCCCTCGGATCGTTTCGATCGGCGGCCGACGAGCGACGCGCCACGCCGGGAGTGCAGCGGCGAGTACGGCCGCTCCCACACCCAACGCGGCGGCGATCAGCAGCGACACGGGTCGAATCCGCAGGACAACGTCAGTGGCGATCAACTTGAAGTTGAGTGCGGCCGTCGTGGCGACAACCGGCAACAAGACGCGGCCGACGATTATGCCGAGCGGAATCCCGAGTGCGACGCCGGCGCTTCCGACCACGAGCGTCTCCTTCAAGAGTTCCCGCCAGACCGCGGTGGCGCGCAGACCCACCGCGCGCAAGACGCCAAGCTGCCACGCGCGCGTTTCGAAAACGGTGTTGAGTCGATTGAAGATGATGAGGAACGCGGCGGCGAGTGCGATGAGGGAGACCGCGTCGAGCATCATCTTGAGCGATTCCATGACACGATTGAGATCGGCTTTGCGCTGCGCGGGGGCTCGGACGTGCAACCCGGGCGGCAGTACCCGCTCGACAGCGGCCGCGACGTCGCTCACGTGCGCGTTGTGTTCGATGACGAGGTCGACCCGATTGATGAAACCCGGGCGGACGAACGCCGCCTCAGCGGCTTGCAGGTCCATCACCAGCAAGTTGCCGCCGTACGCCCGCGCAATACCGTACGGATCCAGGAAGCCGCGCACGGTAAACGTGCGCCGGCCGCTCGGCGTCAACAAATCGAGGCGATCATCGAGGGCGAGGCCGCGCTTGGCAGCGAAGCCGCGGGTGACCACCACCGAGTCCGGCTGATTCAGAAAGGCCAATGGGTCATCGAGTTTGAGCCCATCGGCGTCGCGCGCTTCATATACATGCACAGCGGCGTCGTTGGTGATGTCGAGCCCGTGTACGGTCAGCAACTCGCCGCTGCCGTCGGTCGAGAAGGCTGTGCCGCTGACGATGGGAACGACCAGTTCGATGCCAGAGACGTCGGTCAACCCTTCGGCAACGGCCTCCGGGAATGGAGCGGCGTCGGCCGTGACCTGCAACGCTGCGCGGCCGGCCATGGTGTCGACCACTTCGGCGAAGGCGCGGGCGACGGCGCGGGTAACGAGGTCCATGCCGCAGACCAGCGCCACGCCGCAGGCGAGGGCGATGACGGTCAGCGCCAGCTGCCCGTAGCTGCCCCGCAGGAAGCGGCGCGGCATACGCAGGCTGACGGACATCGCATGCCCGGCACGCGCGCGTCAGGCGCGCCGGTTGGAGAGCGGCGGCGCGTCGCGCTTGCGCAGCAGGCGCGACTTTGCCGGCGGCGCGGGGCCGGCGTCGGTGCCGGTCGCGGCGTGCTGCTCGGCGAGCTGCCGGCTCAACCCTTCGATGAAATCGAGATCGGCCGAGACGTGCTTGATGCGCCGCGCCAGCAGCAGCGACAGCACGGTCGACGCCCCTTCTCGATCGACCTCCGCGCCCTGCGAGAGCAGCAGCTGGCGATCACGCTCCAGGCGCTTGCCCCAGAACCACAGGTTGTCCTGTAGGCGATCGAGCACCGCCGCCGCTGCCGCCGGCTCGAGCTCGCCGATGAACAACGCACGCGCCGACAGATCGTCCTCGGAGATGCGCCCCACCGCAGCGTCGCGCGCCGTGAGCCAGTCGTCGAAGACGGTGATCCCCTCGTCGCTGATCTCGTATGGCGTGCGGCGGATGTCGGCCTCCGGCGGGTTGGCGCTGCTGCGGATCAGGCCTTCGACCACCAGCCGCTGCAGCTCGCGATAGAAGTTGCCGGTGCTCACCTCGGCGCCCGATCGCCGCCGGTACGCCTTCACCAGCGCATAGCCGTGCATCGGGGCGCGGTTGCGCAGCAGACCCAGGATCAGGAAGCGAAACATCCGATGTTCCCCAGCCCCGCGGATAGCAAGGCAGCTGCCCTGTAGTCAAGAAAGATTTTTAGTTAGTAGGCGAAAATACCATGGCGTCGAAACATAGCTGCAGTGCAGCTATGCGATGCAGTCAGTGATCGCGGCATCGGCGCATGCGCGCGCGGCGCGCGCCGGCAGCGACGCCGTGCACAGCGCCGCGACGTTATGTCGACACGATATTGAAGCGCGGCGGTGCGCTCGCTACAGGCAGCCGTCCGTCGACGCATGGGTGATCGGTGGGAGGTGCCGTATGGAGAGAACGGAGCTCGACCGCAACGCCACGACGGCGACGCTGGCGCTCGCCGATGCATTTCTCGCGTCGCGCCGCTTGGACGAGCTGCCCGATGAAGTCTTTCAACTCGGCGCCGTGTGGAGCGCCTGCGAACGCTGCGCGACGGAGCGCAACGCCGCCGCAGCGGCGCGGCTGTACGGGTTGCTGGCCGGCTTCGCCGGCGCGCGCGCTTGCCGGCACGACGGCGAGTTCTGGTGGCGGACCGCGGCGCACTACCTCGGCGTGTTGGCCAGCGCACTGGAACGCTGGGACGCGGCGGCGCTCCACTTCGAGGACGCGTTGCACGCCAGCGCCACGGCGGGGGCGGCGCTGGAAGTGCGGCGCACACAACTCGCATACGTTCGACTGCTGCTGACGCGCGGCGCGCCGGGCGACGACACCAAGGCCGAGCGGTTGCTCGCCGAGGTGATCGCCAGCCTGCATCTCTTGCGCAGCGGGATGGCGACGGATGCGGCCGACGTCGGTTCCACCGGCGTGGCGCACCCGGCGGCGGTCACGCCGCCGGCCGTCACGTCGCCGGTCGCGCCGCCGGCCGCGGGCGCCAGTCGCTATCTGTTCCGGCGCGAGGGCGACTATTGGACGCTGGCCTGTGATGGACGGGTGTCGCGGCTGCGCAGCTTGCGCGGCTTCGAGTACATTGCCGAGTTGTTGCGGCATCCGTACACACCGATCTACGTCGTCGACTTGGCCGGACTCGGGGTGCCGGGCGACAGCCGCCTCAGCGCGGAGGAGGCGGCCGAGCACGGCCTGCGCGTATCGGCGGAGGCCGACGTCGCGCCGGCGCTCGATCGGCGGGCGCGCGACGACTATCGCGCGCGCTGGCGCGAGCTGCTGGCAGAAGAGGCGGAAGCGCGCAGCTACAACGATCCCGGCCGCGCCGCCCGCGCGCAGCGCGAGATCGACATGCTCGCCGCGCAGCTGACCGCGGTGGCGGTCGGCGGCAGCGGGCGCAGTGGCGCGTCACTGAAGGAGCGCGCCCGCGTGAACGTGCGCAATTGCATCACCGCCGCGCTGCGCGCCCTGCGGGCGTACGACGAGACGCTGTGGCGCCATCTGTCGAACTCGATCAAGACCGGGTCGTTCTGCTGCTACGCACCTGACCGGCCGGTCGTATGGGAGATGTGAGAACGGCGCCGCGCAGCGGCGCCGTTCAGCGGTGAGCGTTCAGCGTTCAGGGGCGAGGCAGATGGGGCGAGAAGTACACCGACGGATCCCGGACCGATTTCACCCACCCCCGAATCCCCGGCGCCGACGGCGCGGCGCCCTCCAGGGGCATGCCCTACGCCGCGACCCTCGCGTGCAGGGTATCCTCACCGGCCACCTCAATATCGCCTACGCTGCCGTGCCGATCGACCCAGGCTTCCAGCAGCGCCACGTCGGCGAATCCCGGCAGGCGGCGGATCGTGCGATCGACGGCCTGCGCCGCGGCACGGCCCTCGGCGCCGGAGAAGAGGTACTCGGCGAGGAAGCGGATCTCCGTCTCCGGCTGCACGCCGGCGCCGACCGGATCCCAGAAGCGGTCGACCAGCGCGCGCGTGATGTGGCGGGCGAGCCGCGACGACGCGAGCCGGCGCGCAGCCTGCTCGAAGTAAAAGCCGAAATGGCGCGACTCGTCGCGCATGATCTGCGCCAGCAACTCGGCGAGGACGGGATGGCCGGCGCACTGCGCGAGGCGGCGGTAGCCGGTCAACGTGGTGAGCTCGTTGATCGCGCCCCAGGTCATATGCACGACCGGAAAATCGCGCCACGCGGCGCCGATGACGGCGATGCCGAGCGCTTCGATGCGTTCACCGATCGTGCGCGGCGCGGTGCGCGGCCGCGGCTCGACCGGATACCCCGCCGCAGCGAGGAAACGCGCCAGCACCCGCCCGTGCGCCGTCTCTTCGTAGAACCAGGTGGCGAGAAAACCGGCCAACTCCGGGTCGTCGACCGCGTGCGTCGACAGCAGCTCGCGCAGGTAGATGACGGTGTGGCTTTCGATGTCCTGCATGTAGCGCAAGGCGCGCAGCGCCGGTGCAGGCAATGGGTGCTGCGCGACGGCGTCCCAATCGGCCGCGGTCGGATCGAACACGCTCGACCGACTCATCAGAGAGCTGAGATCGAAGTAGTTCATCACCCCATCCTACGTGTGCGCCGGCAGGTTGGATTGCCCACTCGCCGGTTGCCTTCCCGCGGGCGTGCAGCATACTCTCCCGCACCGCGGCAGTGCCACACGGGAGGTGGCGACGAGAGGTGGACGACGTGCCGTAGCGAAAGGAGAGCTGATGGCATTCGCAGAATACGCGCAGTACGACGGCCTCGGACTGGCCGCGCTGGTCGCCAAAGGGCAGGTGACGCCCCTGGAGCTCGCCGACGAGGCCATCACCCGCATCGAACGCCACAACCCGGAGCTGAATGCGGTCGTCTTGAAGATTTACGACCAGGCACGCGACACCGCCAAGCGGTTGGCCGGTGAAGGCGACGGTCGCTTCCGCGGCGTGCCGTTTCTCTTGAAGGACATCCTCGGCAACATGGCCGGTGTGCCGACCGCCTCCGGCGCGCGCTTCCTGCTCGACATGCCCGCGGCACAGGACGATACGCTGGTCGCCCGCTTCAAGGCCGCCGGCCTGGTGCCGCTCGCCAAGACCAACGTGCCGGAGTTCGGCCTGCTGCCGACCACCGAGTCGGTGCTCTACGGTCCGTGCCGCAACCCGTGGAATCGAGCGCACTCGACGGGCGGCTCGAGCGGCGGCTCGGCCGCCGCCGTGGCCGCGGGCATCGTGCCGTTCGCGCACGCCAACGACGGCGGCGGTTCGATCCGCATCCCCGCATCGTGTTGCGGGCTGGTCGGCCTGAAGCCGACGCGCGGCCGCAATCCGCTCGGCCCCATGCTGGGCGACATCATGAACGGATTGATTTGCGAGCACGTCGTCAGCCGCAGCGTACGCGACACCGCGGCGGTGCTCGACTGCACACACGGGCCCGAGCCCGGCGATCCGTACGCGGCGCAGCCGCCGGCGCGCCCGTTCCTCGAGGAAGTCACCGCACCGGCCGGCCGCCTACGCATCGCCTTCACCACCAAGACGCCGAGCGGCTCGCCGGTGCATCCGGAATGCATCACCGCCGTCGAGCGCACCGCGAAGCTCTGCCAGGAGCTCGGTCACATCGTCGAGGAAGCGGCGCCGGCGCTCGATCAGAACATGATCACGCAATCGTTTCTGACCGTGTGGTGCTCCGGCCTCGCCATGCAGATCAACGCGGTTGCCATGTTGAACGGACGCGAGGTGCGCGAGGAGCTCTTCGAGGGCATCACCTGGGGACTCTACGAGCAGGGTCGGCAGGTGACCGCCGCGCAGTACCTGATCGCGGTCGCCATGCTGCAGATCCAATCCCGGATGGTGGGCCAGTTCCACACCACGTACGACTGCTGGCTGACCAGCACGCTCGGCTCGCCGCCGATTCGGCTCGGCACCGTCGACCTGAACGAGCGCGACCCGGTTGCCGGATTGGCGCCGATCTTCGACTACGTTCCCTACACGCCGCTGCAGAATGCCACCGGACAGCCCGCGATTTCGCTCCCGCTGCACTGGACCGCCGACGGGCTGCCGGTCGGCGTGATGTTCACCGGCCGCCTCGGTGAGGAGGGCGTGTTGCTGCGCCTCGCCGGACAACTCGAGCAGGCGCGGCCGTGGATCGAGCGCAAGCCGCCGGTGTGGAACTGAGCGCGGCGCGCGGCGTCCCGCGACCGGCGCGCCGCCGCAGCGCAGCAGGAGAGAAGCTCTGACGAAGCCGGCGCCAACACCGCGGTCGCCGGCTCTCTTGCTCGATTCCTTCGTCGGCACCGGATGGACTGCGGAGGACTTCGCCCAGAGAGGACCTCAACCACGGATGGCACGGATTTCACGGCTCCCATCACGCTGAGATCTGCACTTGGAACTCGTATCCGTGTAATCCCGTAGTCGAAACCGAGCGCGTTTTCCGGCAAGCTGCGACGAATCATCTCGATGACAGACCGTTTCGAAGACCAGGTCGTGCTGATCACCGGCGGCGCTTCGGGAATCGGTGCCGCCGCGGCGCGGCGCTTCGCCGCCGAGGGCGCCTTCGTCGTGCTGGGCGACGTCAATGAGGTCGCCGGCAGAGAGCTTGCGACGACACTCGGAGAACGGGCGAGCTTTCGGGCGGTCGACGTACGCCAGCGCGAGCAGGTCGAACAGTGGATCGCCGCCGCGATCGAGCGCCACGGCCGCATCGACGTGCTGTGCAACAACGCGGGGATCGGCAGCTACGGCAAAACCCCCGACGTCGCCCCCGAACTCTGGCAGGCCGTGCTGGAGATCGATCTGACGGCGGTGTTCTACGCCTGCCGCGCCGCCATTCCGCACCTGCGCGCGGCCAGCGGCGGCAGCATCGTCAACACCGCCTCGATCTCCGGACTCGGCGGAGACTACGGCCTGTCGGCGTACAACGCCGCCAAGGGCGGGCTGGTGAACTACACGCGCACGCTGGCCATCGACCACGCGCGCGACGGCATTCGGGTCAACGCCGTCTGTCCGGGGCCGATCTACACGCCGCTGCTCGGACGGCTCATCGCCCAGCAGTCCATGGTCGCCGCGTACGAACAGGTGATTCCCATGGGCCGCGTCGGGCGCGCCGACGAGGTGGCCGCGGCGATCGCCTTCCTTGCCTCCTCCGACGCGTCCTACATCACCGGCGCGATGCTGGTGATCGACGGCGGCCTCACGGCGGCCACCGGCCAGCCGAACTTCACTCGGCTGTTGCGTGGCAAGTAGGCGCGGCTGTGCCGCGCCTACTTGCGTTCAGCGCTTGACCGTTGAGCGCTCAGAAATACGCAGTGCCGCGGGTCCGACCTAGACAACGCTGGCGCTAAACGCCGAACGCGCGACGCTGAACGTCGATTTTTCTAGGCGATAGCGGATGGGTGTGCTATGCGCCGAACAAAGGGGGTACGGTTCGGACGGGGGAACGCCATGCCGTTGACCTGACTCGGCGTCAGGTCGCACACGCGGTATTGGCGGGCGACTCGGCGCGGAGACGGAACCGTCGCAGAGCGCGGCGCGCAAGCGAGCGCTTCGCACGGTCCGCCGTCTTCCGCGTCGGGTCGTTACCGACGCTTGCGGATGAGATCGAAGCAGCCCTCCATTGCCGGTTGGCTGATCGCCGCCGCGTTCTGTCTGGCATACGCGCCACCGGCGCGGGCGTTCTTCGGCGGCATCTCGAGTGCGGTGTTCACCAGCACCGGCTGTCCGCTCTGCCACTTCGGCGGCACCGTACCCACCGTGCTGCTGAGCGGACCGGACTCGGTGGCGCCGGGTGAGACGGTCGACTACACGCTGACCATCTTCAGCAACGCTGCACAGAACTACGGCGGCCTGAATGTCGCCGCTTCGCTCGGGACGCTGTCGGTCGGCGGCCCCTTCTCAGACGATACGCATGAGATCACCGGTCCGCTCTCGACGGTCGAGATCACGCATTCGGCGCCCAAACCCGGCAACATCATGAACCAGATCGAGTTCAGCTTTCAGTGGACCGCGCCGCCGGGCTCGTTCAGCTCCGCGACGCTGCGCGGGTGGGGCAACGCCGTGAACAACAAAGGCACGACCTCTGGGGACGCCGCCGCCCTCGATACCTTCGTGATCATCGAGGCCGGATCGGACACGCCGATACCGACGGCCACGCCGACGCCGACGCCGATGGTGTGCGCCGCCGCGGCTCCGCTCGCCCCGCCCGTGATTGCGGATCCCGACGCCCGCGCGTGCCAGGCCGCGCTCGCCAAGGCGGGGAACGGCTACGTCAAGAAGGTGCACAAGGTCGTCCGCAAATGTCTCAAGACGCTGCAGCGCGGCGTGCTGAGCGGCGAGGCGATCGGTCTCTGCGCCGGCAGCAGCGCGGCGACAGCACCGACCAATCCGAAGACCGCTGCGGTGATCGCCAGAACCCAGGACAAGGTGCGGAAGCTGTTGGCGGCGCGCTGCACGGATGCCGATCTCGCCCTTCTCGACGCCTGTGCCGCGACCGAGCCGGCGCTCGAGCAGTGCTTCCTGGCACAACATCATCAAGCGGTGCTGGATGCCGTGGCCAGTGAGTACGGTACCGTCGTGCCGCTGATCAACGTCCACGCGCAGAAGTGCCAAACGGTCATCGGCAACGCCGCCGGCCGCTTCCTGCTGGCGCAGCTGAGCGCCGCGCAGACGTGTCTGACGGAACAATTCAGCGGCGGCGACGGCGCCGTGCAGTGCATCGGCGGCGTCGTGGCCGGAGCGTTCGTCCCGCCGACCGACCCGGTTGCCGCCGCCGCCATGGCGGAGGCCGAAGACAAGATGGCCGGCAAGATCCTGAGCAAGTGCGACGCCGACGAGATCGCCGCAATCGATACCTGCGGCTTCGACCCGGCCAGCACGGTGGCGTGTCTGCTGTGCACGCACCGCCATACCGTTTTCGATCTGCTCGCCAACGAGTTCGGCGGGAGCTAGGCAACAACGGATTGAACGGATTCAACGGAACAACGGATTGAACGGATTCAACGGATTCGGAGGGAGACCCAAATCCGTTGAATCCGCTCAATCCGTTGTTCATAGACCGAAATCCGTTGAATCCGTTCAATCCGTTGTTCATTGACCGAAATCCGTTGAATCCGCTCAATCCGTTGTTCATTTAGCTGGGCATGGACGATGCGGCGCTCTTCGACGCCGTGCCCGAGCCCGAGGTGGCGCGCCGCCTCCTGCCGTATCTGTGCACGGCAACGGGTGCATCTCGCCTGACGTTTGCATCGGCGCCGGCGCAGATGCTCGGCGGCTTCGATACGCTCGTCTATGCGTTCGAGGTCGCCGATCCGCCGCCGGCGCTGGCCGGTCCGCTGGTGCTGCGCGTCTACCGCGATGCACGCGGCCCCGAACGCGCCCACCTCGAAGCGTGCGTGCAGAACGCCGTCGGCGAGCTCGGCTACCCGACGCCGCGCGTGCTGCTCACCTGCCTCGACCGCACCGTGCTCGGCGGCGCCTTTCAAGTCATGCGCCGCGTGCACGGCCGCGTCATGCTCGACGCCATCTTCGGTCCGAGCGTGCTGCGCATGCCGACGGTGCTCGCGACGCTGCACGCGCAACTGCACAGCCTCGACGCGCAGGCGTTTACCGCTCGGCTGACCGCGGCCAAGTGCAGCGCCGAGCAACTGTCCGTCGCCGCGGATCTGGACGACCTGCAGGCACGGATCGGCGCTGCGCAATTGAGCGGCCTGGCGCCGGCCCTCGAGTGGGTGCAGAACCATCTGCCGTCTGCGCGCGGGCGAAACGTCGTCTGTCACGGTGACTTTCACCCGCTCAACGTCCTGGTCGACGGCCAGCGGGTCAGCGGCGTGCTCGACTGGGCGCGCACCAAGCTGGCCGATCCGGCCTGGGACGTCGGCGCGACGATCGCGCTGACAACGCACGGACCGTTACGATTGCCGGGCGTCCTGCATCGCGCCGCGATGACGGCGCGGCAGTGGTTCGTCGACCGCTATGTGAGCGCCTACGTGCGCCTGCGCCCGCTCGACCGCACCGCGGTGCGCTACTATGAGGCGGTGCGGTGCCTCGCCATGCTGGTCGAAGCTGGCGAGCACATTCAGGTGCAACGCGGCGTGATCCCGCCGGTCGCCAAGCCGACCGCGTTCAAGGACGCGCGCACGCTCCGCGGTCTGCTCGCCCGCGTGCGTGCGATCAGCGCGATCGACGCCGCCCTGCCGCCGGCTGCTCCGCTGCGATCCGCCTGAGCGCGGCGCATGTCCGAACCGCGTACGCAGAACCTCGCGCGCGCCGCATAGGTACAATCCTTACTCGCTTTTATCACCTCGCGGTGCACTATCTTGATCACCTGGCACCCTGACCGCATGGATCGGGATTCATCATGAGCCGTTCGAGGGCTGCTGATGCCGCGACCGCGGGCGTGTCACACACCGAACGCCGCGTTCTGGCGGTGCTTGCTCGGCGCGGGCGTCGCGCGTTCATGAAGGACCTCGTGCGTGCGACCGACGAGCTCGACGAGCACGGGTTGCGGGCCATGCTCGCGGAGCTGAAGAGCCGCGGGCTGGTCAGCGGACCATCCGGCCGCATGCTGGAGTACGGGCTGACCGTGAAAGGATGGCATTCGTTGCGCGAGGTCGAGGTCAGCTCCGTCGCCGACGACCGAGCCGAGTTGCGCTCCGCCGACCACCGACAGCGCCGCTGATCACCCGAAGCGGAGGGCCGCGCTTCTGCGCGGCCGTACCACCGCGCTCGGCTTGGTACCCGACTTGTTTCGGTGCGTGCTGCGACGGCGCCGCGGAAGCGGCGCCCTCCGATTCCCATACTCCGGAAGCCGCGGAGGGTCCGCGGTGCGCCGCGACGATGCTGAAAATGAGCTTGCTCGATATCGTCGTCGGTGGGATGCTCGAAAGTGATCGGCGAGTCATTGCCAGTGCGGCTTCGGATCTACTAGATGTGCGACGCTCCCTGACATGGCATTCGGGATGGTCGGCGGCTTGCCGGTTGGGGCAGTGTGGCGTAATCGAGCAATAAAAGTGTGAATGGGCGACGATTCTACTGACAGCCACAGAAGGCTCGCAGTCGCGCGCTGGGTGCTGATCGCGATCTGCGCCGGCCTCATTCTCTTCAGCCGAAACATGACCGGCCGGGTCGGGTTCGCCGCACTGCTGTTGCTGGCGATCCTGCTCGGGCGCTACGTGGGCCGGCGCGAACCGCGCGTTCTGACCACGCCGCACTCGCTGCCGCCGCGCGCCGAACCGCCCGCGCACGCGCCAGTGTCCGAGGCGGACGTTCCCCGCCGCGAGACCGGAAACTAGTCGACGCTCGCGAGCGACGCGGCCGCGCTCGCGGCCGGCATCGTCTCGAGCCGCACAACCGTTCGCTCGCGTGCGCTGCGCACCGCCGCGATGCTGGCCGCCGCGCCCAGATAGAGCTCGTCGAACGGAATCAGCGGCGGGCCGCCGGCCGCGATGCGGTCGATGAACTGCGCGATCTGCGCCCGATGTCCCTTGTCCTGTCGCATGCGCATGCGCGGCGCGCCCGGCCACTCGAAGGCGCGCAGTGCGCGCCAGTTCTCGATCGCCAGGACGCGGCCGCCGGAGAAGATCTCGACCCGCTCTTTCGGGTACGAGCTGGGGCCGTTTGCCCAGTAGAGGATGGTGGCGATCGAGCCGTCGGCGAATGTGAGCCCGATCGATACCGAATCGCCCCGCGCGGAGCCGCCGTGCATCTCGATCGCCTGCACCGCGGTGATCGGGCTGCCGATCAGAAACAGCGCCAGATCGATGAAGTGGCAGCCCTCGCCGATGATGCGGCCGCCGCCAACCGCCGCGTCGTTTGTCCAGTGACCGGCGGGCACCTGACCGGCGTTCACCATGAGCCGCAGCGCCACCGGCTCGGCGCGGCCGCTCAGCAACCGCCGTGCGGTCACCGCGTGCGGAGCGAAGCGGCGGTTGAAGCCGACCATGACGTGGAGATGCGGGTGGGCCGCCTGTGCGCGGCTGATCACATCGAGGCCGCCGAGGTCGATGGCCAGCGGCTTCTCGACGAAAACGTGCTTGCCGGCGGCGAGCGCTTCGTCGACCAGGCGCGCGTGCGTGTCGTGCCGCGTGGCGATGAAGACCGCATTGATGTCCGGCGCCTCCAGGATGGTGTGGTAGTCCGTCGTCGCCTCGCTCGCGCCGATCGCGCGGCCCGCGTGCAGGCTGGTGACACCGCCGGCGCTGGCGACCGAGCGGACGACGCCGCCGGCGGCCGCGATTGCCGGCAGGAGAACGCGCCGGGCGAAGTTGCCGGCGCCGATCACGCCGACCACCGGACGGCTCGCTCCAGCCGGCGCCGTCTTCACGTGCGGCAACCGCACCACCGGCGACGTGGGCGCGAGGGTCGACGGATACGACAACAGCACGCCGAGCGCGCTCGCGTCTTTGACGATCGCATCGTACGCCGCCGGCGCATCGCGCTGCGCGTAACGCTGCGTGATCAGCGGCCGCACGTTCAGCGCACCGCGCGCCAGCGCAGCGAGCACCGCGTCGAAGTTGCGCGCCGCGGTCCAGCGCACGAAGGGCAGGGGGTAGTCGCGCCCGCCGGCTTCGTACTGCGGGTCGTAGCGCCCCGGCCCGTACGAGCACGCGACCTGAAACGACAGCTCCTTCTCATAGAAGTCGGCGCGTTGCAGGTTGAGGCCGACGACGCCGAGCAGGACGATGCGGCCGCGCTTGCGGCTCATCTGCGCCGCCTGATGCACGATCGCGTCGGTCTGCGCACTGGCCGCGATCAGCACGGCGTCGACTCCGAGCCCGCGGCTGAGCTCGCGCGCTGCCCCGATCGGATCGCCGCCGGCCGCGACCGCCTCGCAGCCGAGGGTGCGGGCGATCTCGCAGCGCACCGGGTTGACGTCGATGCCGATGACTCTGCAGCCGTGCGCGCGCAGCAGCTGTGTCGCCAACATACCCAGCAGGCCGAGCCCGATCACCGCCACGCTCTCGCCGAACGTCGGCTCGAGCAGCCGGATGCCGTTCAACGCCACCGCGCCGAGCACGGTGAAGCTCGCGGCGTCGTCGTCGACGCCGTCGGGAATGTGCGCGGCGAGTGTGGCCGGTACGCACACGACCTCGGCGTGCGCGCCGTTGCACGCGACGCGGTCGCCGATCACGAATCCCTCGACACCGGGACCGACCTCGAGCACGTGGCCGACGTTGCAGTAGCCAAGCGGCAGCGGTTCATCGAGTCGGCTGAACACCGCCTCGAGCGTCGGCATGACGCCGTCGGTGCGGAGCTTCGCCAACACCTGCTTGACCCGCTCGGGCTGCGCGCGCGCCTTGCCCAGCAAGCTCGCCTGGCCGAACTCGACCAGCATACGCTCGGTGCCCGGCGAGATGAGCGAGACGGCGGTGTGGACCAACAGGTGATTGGGTCGAACCAGCGGACACGGAACTTCCGCGAGTTCGATCTCGCCGCTCCGCAGGTGCTGCAGGATCTGTTTCACCCGCCTGGGTTAGATACGCTGAATTGAGAGCAGTCAATCCAGCGTATCGACGCGCCCTCTTCACTTTGCTGCGGATGAGATTCTTCACCGCAGAGCACACAGCGAAAGCTGACGCCCGCGACCAATTCAACACAAAGACACAAAGCCACCAAGGCGCGCTGCCTTCGCTTCGCGCTGCCGATGGCTTTCGGGCTGTTCCCGTCCGCCTTTGTGTCTTGGTGTCTCTGTGTTGAACGTGTTGAACTACAGCCTTGGAGTTGCCGTCGGGGTCGGTGTCGCGAATGCGGCGCACGGCCCTGCGCAGGGTGACGTCCGCGTCGCTGTCCTCGTCGCCGTCGCCGTGCGCGTGCGGGTTCTGTTCGGCGTCTGCGTTGCCGTCGGCGTTCGCGGCGCTGTGCACGTGGCGGCTGCCGCCGGCTGCGTCTGCGACGAGCGCGGCGAGTTGGCGGAGAGGCGTACTGCCTCCGCCACTGCCGCGGCGGACCGATACAGCAGCCGGTGCTCGCCCGCGGCGAGGGTGATCGTCTGCGTGCCGAAGGCGAGGTTCGGCAACGCCATCCGTTGAGTGAGCGTGGTGGTCACGGCCGCGGTGGTCGGGTTGTTCACTTCGACCGCCCATTCAAAGCCGGGCGCCACGTCCGTCCCGCCGGCGAGCGCCGTGACCTGAATGAAGAGATTGGCGCCGCGCGCATCGGCGCTCACCGGATGGCCGACTTCCACCTCCGTCGTCGACGCCAGATCGGGATACAACGGGACGTAAGCGTTGCCGTCGCCGTCGATGCCCACCGATCGGTATCGATTGGTGCCGGTGCCGTAGTCGCCCTTCACGAAGCCGCGCTGCTGCCAGAGCCCGGCGCTCCAGCGCGGATTCAAGTCGTGCACGATCAGCGGAAGCGTCAGATCGTGCACCGCCGACGGCCGTGGCACCACGATATGGACGGCATAGGTGCCGAGGTGCGTAGTCTCGAACGGGCCCGACGGCGTACCGCGGCGCCCGCGCGTGACCTGCAGCCGCTCCGGCTTGGCCAGATACGCGATCTGCGCGCTCAACGTCTGCGCATCGTGCGCTGCCGCATCGAGCGGACAGCCGCTCGAGAACAGCTCGTAGCCATACGTCTGACCGGCTTGCTGTGCGGGCTGGTCCATCACCGCCCACAAACTGAGCCACGTACTGTTCGGCGGCTGCACGACTCGCAGGTCGAGCGCGCGGCCGCGGTTGACGAACACCTGACTGTTCGCCGTCTCCGGGCTGTAGAAGCCGAACCAATCGCCGGCCTCGATGCGGAAGCGCTGCTCCGTCGCCCCGACCTTCCCGACGTCGAGGTCGGTGCGGATCGTCTCGCCGCGCCCGACGACCACATGCATCGGCACCGACGGCAGCCAATGCCAGTTGCGCATCAAGCGCAGGCTCGACACCGTGAGCGGGCTCGTGAAGTTGATCGTTCCGCGCAGCAGCGCCGCGTTGCACCCGGCTTGCTCGGCCGGCCCTGCCCAACCGGTCGGCGGCACGCCAACCGCGGCGCGATCCCACTGAACGTACCCGAGCGAGAAGTCCATCAGACGGGATTGCGCCCGCGGCCCATAGGTGCGCCAGGGGCTGAGGGCGGGAACGCGTTCGTCGATCAACTGGTTGCGGATCGAGCGCACGCCCACTGCGCCTTCGTCGGCGAAGTCCAACAGCGGCGTCTGGTTGTACTGGTCGCCGTTCATGCTTCCTTGATCGGACGTGAGAAGGGGATTCGAACCTTCGAACACGATCGGCGTCAACAGGCCCCGCGGCCCGCCGTCCCACGTGACGCCGGCATCCGCCAACTCCGGCGTGCGCAGGACCGGCATCGGGAACGGGCCGTGGGCGAGGAACATGTTCGCGCAGTCGTTGATCCGATCGCTGCAGAACACCGGCGTCAACGACCCGTCCTTCCACGAGCGCCGCGCGGCGCTGACGGCCTGACCGCCGGCACGATCCTCGGCGACCAGAACCAGATTGCGTTGCACGCTGGCCTCGAGATGCAGGACGGTGTTGAAGACGCGCTCGCCGTTGAGCGCGAAGCGGCGGAACAGCCGCGCGCCGTCGTAGATGCGGATCTCGCGGAGTCCCTTCTCGGCCGTCACGTAGATCGGCGAATCCATGCGGCTGCGGCCGCTGACGAACGGCTCGGCGCCGAACGTGGTGAGTCGGCCGCACCACGGCCAGCGCTGAATGAGCGGGCCGCTCGAGGGGAAGACGTTCAAGCAGTCGTATTGCGTCCCGTAGCGCAGCGCATCGCCCCACAACGAGCTGGTCGAGCGCGCCTGCGCGTAGGTCAGACCCTGCGCGGCGCTGGCCGCAGTCTCGACGCTGGCGGGATCGCTGAGCAGATGGACCGCGACCGGCGCTGGAACGCTGGTCGCCTGCGCGGTGGTCAGGTAGCCGGCGGTGGCGTCATCGACCAGGACACCGCGCCGGAACGTACGCACTGCCGCCATGCCATAGAGGCGCGCGTCGGGAACGCGCATCCCCATGCCGCTGTGCGAGAAGTCGTAGTAGCCAACCTGGGTGTCGCGCATCAGGCTGAGGATGAAATCGATCGGATACGTCGGCGTGATGCCGTAGACCCCCGGCGCTGTCTCTCCTTGCAACATGAAGCGCTTGCGGTCCGGCTGCGTCAGCACGGTGCTCGGCGGCATCACGACGCCGGTGCCGAACAGGAACAGGTGATTGCCGATGTTGGTATCGATCCGGTAGCCGGGATAGAGCGTCAGCTGGCTGTCCGAGTATTGCCGGCACGCCGCCTTGAGCTGCTCGAGCTTCGTCGCGTCGAGCTGCGCGAAGTCCTCGAGGAAGACGAGAAAATCCAACCCCGCGCGCCGCGCGGCGGCGGCGTAGTCGGCGACCGTACCGCTTCCCCCGGTCAGGCTCGTCTGCGCGCCGATCAGGCCCTTGAGCAGCAGCGTGTTGGTCGGCGGTTCGAACAACGCCGGATCGTCTGCATGTGAGGCAATCTCCGGGTATGCATCGACGGCGCCCGCTCGATAGTTCGGCGCAACGAGGCGGTTTGCCGGCGTGACGTAGCCGCCGACGGTTTGCGACTGCAGGCTCGGCGCGGCGAGCCAGCGGAAGCTGTTCTGCAACAATCGGTCGAGGTCGCTGGGTGTGCCGCCGACGCCCGTCGACAGCACCTCGCGATTGTAGAGCCACTTGGTACCTGCGCCGATCGAGAACGCCGGCAGCTGCGCCATGAACGCGATGCGGCCGGCTGCGTATTGGCGAATCGCGAAGAGCGGCGGCTCGCTCACTCCACCGGGGCGAATCAGCGGATTTGGCGGCCCTGGGTTCGGCGCGGTGCTGAGGTCGACCGGTATGGTGCGTGCGCTCGGCATACCCTTGACGACCACCTGCCAGTGGCCGTCGACGTACAGCGGCGCGGTGAAGGCGGTGTTGTAGTACGCGTCGGTCGGATACCAGATGCCGCGCACGCCGCTGCTGACCGCGGACGACGACACGGCATCGGTATAGGCGAGCGAGACGGTGTGCATGCGGGTCATGACGGCGCGATGATCGGGATCCGCGATCCGCTCCAGCGGCAGGTCGGCTCCCCAGCGCGCGATCAGGTCGCGCAGCAGGGTGATCCGGATCTGGGTCTCGGCCGCCATGACGAAGACGCCGCCGCCCTGCTGCAGGAAGCGCTCGACGAGTGCGTTGAAGTCGGACTGGTAGATCGGCTGGGTGCCGTTGAACGGGCCCGCGTCGACGCCGGGCGGCGGCGGGCTCAGGTAGATCAGCAACACATTGTAGCGTCGAATCCGCTCCCAGGTGACGTCTGCCATGGCATCCGTGTAGTCGACCTCGAAGCCAGCTCGGCGCAGATCGCTCAGGTAGTCGAGATCGACCCATCCGCCCGCCGCGCCGACGGGCGACACGATCAGGATCGACGGCTGCTGCGCGGCGCCGCTGCCGGCGCAGAGCAGCACGGCGAGTAGCGCGGCGATCGAGCAGATTCGCGTCGGGACGGACCCCGGCCGCTTCCTTCTGCGCATGCCCATTTCCTCCGTAGACGAGAACTTCTGTCGGCCGGCAGCGTGTTCACGGCGCGCGACATCTCATCCATCGGCGCGTGTTGCGAACTCGGTCGATCGAAGCATTCGAGTCAGCAACACGAATGCCAGCGACGTGGCGCAGCCTTTCGCACGTCGCGTCGCGCGCGCGGTTGTGCATCGAGAGAATGGTGTCGAAAATCGTCAAAGCCTTGTCGCTGTAGGCTGATCTGCTCGCCGTTCCGCAACTGCAGGTAACAGAGAGGATGCATTGGGAAGATCGAAAGCGTCGGCACGCCTGGAGGACGCCGCTCCATCGGCACCGTCTTCGCGCACAAGAGAGCGCCGCTCCGTCCGCGCCGTACCAGTTCGAGCGCGCGACCATGCAATGAACCGCGACACCGCCGTGCCCTGCGCGCGGCGCCGGCATCACAGGCGACGTCGCGCGTGCGTGCCCTCTGATAATCCGTGGCGCGCAGGAAGTCGATCGAATTTTCCGTCCTTGTCTGCAACCTCGATGTGCGGTCTCACTGGCATCTACGCTTCGCAATCCTCTGCAGCCGAGCTGCCGCGGCGCGTCGAGGCGATGAATGCCGCCCTCGCGCACCGAGGCCCCGACGATGCAGGTCTGTGGCACGAGGGCGACATCGCACTCGGCCACCGGCGACTCTCGATCATCGACTTGTCGTCTGCTGGGCATCAGCCCATGCATTCCGCCGATGGCCGCTACGTGCTGGTCTTCAACGGCGAGATCTATAACTACCGCGCCCTGCGCGCGGAGCTGGGGGAGTATCCCTATCGCTCGCAGACCGACAGCGAGGTGCTGCTGGCCGCGTATGCGCGCTGGGGGGTTCACTGCCTGTCGCGGCTGCAGGGAATGTTCGCAATCGCGGTCTGGGATCGCGCCAGGCAGTCGCTGTTCATTGCCCGTGACCGCTTGGGCATCAAACCGCTCTACTACCATCAGAATGCGGCTGGTCTCGCGTTCGCGTCCGAGATTCGCGCCCTGCTGAAGAGCGGGCTGATCGAGCCGCGTCTCTGCCAATCGGCGCTGGTCGACTACCTGCGCTACCAAACGGTCCACACTCCGGACACCATCCTGGAGGGCGTGAAGATGCTGCCTCCGGGCCACTACATGGTGGCCGCGCGCGGGCAGTCCGCCGACATCAAGCCGTACTGGTCGCTGCTGCGACCCATGACCCCGGTGACGCGCAGCCGCGAGGAGTGGAAGCGAGAGATTCTGCGTGCGTTCAGTGCGGCGGTCGAGAAGCGCTTGGTGGCCGACGTGCCCTTCGGCGCGTTCCTCTCGGGCGGCATCGATTCCAGCGCCGTGGTGGCCCTCATGGCCGCGAGCGGTGCCAAGGTGAACACCTTCAACGTCTCGTTCGCGGAGGAAGCGTACAGCGAAGCCCGCTACGCGCGCGTCATCGCGCGCAAGTTCAAGACCGAGCACCACGAGATTCACCTGTCGCCGCGCGAATTCCTCGCACTCATCCCGGAGGCGTTGCGCTCGATGGACCACCCTTCCGGCGACGGCCCCAACACCTACGTGGTGTCGAAGGCGACCAAAGCGGCCGGCATCAGCATGGCGCTGTCGGGCCTCGGCGGCGATGAGTTGTTCGCCGGCTATGCGATCTTCGCCCGTGCGGCTCGCCTGGAGCGCTGGCGCGGCCTCAACGCGCTGCCGCGGCGAGCGCGATCTGCGGCCGCACGCCTCATCGGTGCCGTGCCGACCATCGCTGCGCAGAAGGTGGGAGACATTCTCGCCGAGGAGCATGTGTCCGCGTTGAGCGCTTACCCCCACAATCGCCAGATCTTCACCGACCGTCAGGTGACCGAGCTGCTGGCGATTCCGTCGGCGGAGAATGTCGTGACGCAGCGGATGCAGCGCTGGAAAGAGGACGCCGCCTTCGACGATCTGCCGTTGCTCGGGAAGATCTCGGTGGCGGAGATGTCGACCTACATGCAGGACGTGCTGCTGCGCGACACCGATCAGATGAGCATGGCGCACGCGTTGGAAGTGCGCGTGCCCTTTCTCGACCACGAGCTCGTGGAGCTGGTGTTGCAGATCCCCGACGCGATCAAGTTTCCGCACAGTCCGAAGCAACTGCTCGTCGAAAGTCTCGACGGCCTCCTGCCGCGCGAGGTCGTGCACCGGCGGAAGATGGGCTTCACGCTGCCGTTCCGAGAGTGGATGCGCGGGGAGCTGCGGCAGTTCTGCGCCGAGCGCCTGGCCGCACTGGGCGCGCGCCCGTGGTTCCGCGCCGAGGCGGTGTCGCGGCTCTGGCAGGAGCTCCTGTCGGACAACCGCAGCGTCTATTGGTCGCGCCCGTGGGTCTTGGTCGTCCTGGAGGATTGGCTGCAGCGCAATCAGGTGATGTAAGCACGCGCCGGAGGGCCGCGCTTCTGCGCGGTCGTACCAGTGCAGCCTCATGTGGCACGCTGCGACGGCGCCGCGAAAGCGGCGCCCTCCGGCCGACTATCTACGAATCGACAGCTCACTGACCAGGAACTGTCCCCAGCGGCAGGTGTTGGTGAAGAAGCGAGCCACGACCGGTGGCAGCGACCGCATCACCACCTGCTTGAGACGACCCGCGGGCAACGGCACCACCTCGGCCTTGCTGCCGTAGATGCGGATCCGTTCGACGGCGAAGAATTCTTCCGCCAACGACCGCCATTCCGCCGCCGAGTAGTAGCGCGCGAGCGCGCCGTCGGTCTGCAACTGCACGGTGCGGTGCAGTGACCCGGTCTCGAACAGGCGGCCGCGCAAGAGGCCGTGCACCAGACCACCGATCACGTAGTAGTTCCAGGCGTTGCGGTGATACACCATCGTCACCGCGCGACCTCCCGGCCGCAGGACGCGGGCGATCTCCTTCAACACCGTGCGGGTATCGGAGGAGTGATGGATGACGCCCCACGACCACACGAAGTCGAAGCTGCGATCCGGGAACGACATCTGCTCGGCGTCCATCTGCACAACGCTGTCCGGCAGCCCGAAGGATCTGAGCCGCGACGACGTCGAGCGCACGGCGTAGTCGGTGAGATCGATGCCGGTGAACGATCTGGCGTGCCGCGCGAGCAGCGCAGCGTGACTGCCGCTGCCGACGCCGATCTCGAGCACGTCCTGATCCGCCAAGCCCTCGAAGTCGATCAACGCATCGAACGGCACGCGCTTCCACGGCATGTACGCGCGCGCGTCGGCGAAGAAGCGCCGATCGATCTCCTCGTAGAACTCCTTGCTGAAGTCCGGATGCTCGATGCGCTGCTTCCAGTCGTACCGCATCGGGTGGCTCTGCCACCACGCGCGGTTCAACTCCTGCCATGTCCGGCGCCGCTCGGCGCTGTCCGGCAACACCGTCGGACCGGAAAACTCCATCGGAACAGTCTTCTGCGAGGCTGTCATATCGCGCTCCTTGAACAGCGAATTTTGAACAGCGGATTGAACGGAGTGAACGGATTGAAGATCTTGGGCAGCGCGCTGAAGAGGTTCAGCGGAGTCATGATCCGTGACTCCGAAATCCGTTGAATCCGTTCAATCCGTTGTTCTCAAATCCGTTGTTCATTGCCTCCCCGAGCAGCTTCCAGAAGCGCTCGTGGAAGTGCGCTTCCGTGAACGAGCGGAGAAAGTGGGCCCGCGCCTGGGCTCCCATCGTGCGCCGCAGCGCCTCGTCACTCAGCAGCCGCGTCAGCGCCGCGGTTAGTGCGGGCGGATCGTCGGGCGCGACGAGGTATCCGGTCTCGCCATCGATGATGATCTCCTGCGCCCCATCCGCGTTGGAAGCGATGCACGGAAGCCCGGCCTGCATCGCCTCGAGGTAGACTAGGCCGAATCCCTCCTGGCGGCTGGGCATGGCGAAGACTCCACAGCGCCGATACAGCTCTTCCAGCACCGGTTGCGGCACGAAGCCGGTGAAGATGACGCGCTCCGCGACGCCTTCGCGCCGCGCCAGCTGACGATAGAAGTCGAGGTTGTCGCCGGTGCCGGCAACGATCAGGCGCGCGTCGCGAATCGTGCGGCTCACGTCGCGCAGCGCGGCGATCAACTGGTCGTGCCCCTTGCGTCCCTCGCCTTTCGCCATTCGGCCGACGATCAGCACGTCGTGCGCACCCGGCAGGAAGCCGAGCGCCGCCTGCAGGTCGACCGCCGAACCGGCTGCGTCGGTCGGAATGCCGAGGTGGCACGGCCGCGGCCGCGGCAGCCAGGGGTTGGCCGCGAGTGCCTTGCGCAGGGTGAACTCGGTGGTGGAGATGACGTGGTCGACGCGAGCCAATCCGCGCCGGTGGCGGAAGCCGCGCGGCGACCACACCTCGACGCCGTAGATCCAGCTCATCGAGGTTGGCCGCAGGCGGCGCGGCACCAGCGCCAGGAGCGACGCGAGCCCCATGTGGATGAAGATCACCACGTCGGCCCACCCGACCATCTGCCGGACGACGCCGACCGAGAACCCACCGCGCCGGCCATCGAAGTGTTCGAGTCGTCGTCCGATCCCGGCGCGCAACTCGCCGGCGTCGGCTTCGTTGCGCGGACCGTGCAGCGACATCACCCGGTAGTCCAGCAACCCGTCGCCGCGCCTGGCGGCCAGCAAACGCATCAGGCTGCGCCCGACGTTTTCGATCCCGCCGCCGCCGGAAACCTCCACCAGCACCAGCAGCACCCGCGCCGGTGCGGATGCAGCGATCGATCCGTCGATGGTCATCGCAGCGCGTGTGTCCATCTCGTTCGTCCGCCGCTCACTCGCGCAGCGCGCAGGCGAGCACCTGGCCGGAGCTCAGCAGCGGATGGGCCCAGCTCATGCCGCTCGCCGGCAGGGTCGGAATGAGGATCACCCGCGGCGCCCATTCGGCCAGCAGTTGATACGAATCGAAGACGCTGTACGAGTACGTGAGCCCGTCGCCCGGGGTGACCGTATAGCCGCGTCCGCGCGTCTTCACGTAGTTGGCTAGCGGCCAGAGCTTCAGCCGGTAGAGCGCGAGTTTGAGCAGGCGGCTCGGCTGAGCGCCCTGACCGAAGCGATTGGCGTCCGACAGGAAGACCGCGCGTCGCGCCACGCGCAGCATCTCGCGCACCACGGCGTTGGGATCGGCGACGTGATGCAGCATGCCGAACTCGCAGACGGCATCGAAGCTCGCGTCGGCGTATGGCAGCGACTCACCGTGGCCGCGGACGATGTGGTCGACGGCAACGCCGTGCCGCTCGATCGCCTGTCGGATGAGCGCAGCGCTCGGCTCGATGCCGCGCAGGCGCAGACCGTCGTGTCTGGCCGCGAGATGGCGAAGGGCTCGGCCGGTTCCGCAGCCGACGTCGAGCACGCTGCGCAGCTCGAACTGGTCGACGAACGCCGACAGGAATTGCAGCGCGACGTCGTGTCCGTCGCGCTCATGCACGTGCATCGCCTCGTACGCGGCTGCGGTGTCGGCATAGTACCGAGCCTGAATTTTTGGCGCCTC
>Ga0066388_100000174_pt1 | contig 25451 bp, 14 predicted proteins | sample PanSoiMetaGPlot6_FD_64539 | JGI IMG/M metagenome (GOLD analysis project Ga0066388, IMG submission 64539) | Tropical forest soil microbial communities from Panama analyzed to predict greenhouse gas emissions - Panama Soil - Plot 6 (Hybrid Assembly) | ecosystem: Environmental > Terrestrial >...
TGTTGTAAATGTTGTTTGCTGATATTTGGGCAGTTGTAACCAGCGGATTGCTGGAGAAGGCGTAGAAAGTGCCTGCATTGGTAAGGTCGCCAGTAAGGCGCACGGCTCGTGCTGTGCCGAAGTCATAGAAGAGTGTGACCGACTGAGGAATCACCAGCTGACCGGAGTTTGCTGCAGAGGTTCGCATTGATGAAGACCCGTTGAGCGAAAGACTCCCCCCCACTGCTCTACCAGTTGAGTCGAGCACAAGATCCTGACTGCCGCCGTGCAAAACCTGCCCCAGTGCCAAAAACTCCGCAGGCGTTAACCAATCTGAGGCTCTGACTGGCGTAAGTACACCACCGACATCAATTGTTGCCGACCTACCCCCGGGCAATACAGTGCGGGACACCCGCACTGATGCGCTATTGGATGCCAGGTTGAGGCCAAGGCCACTTATCCGCGACTGATGCGTGGTCGGACTGCCCAATCTGTCATGCGCAAACGCTGGCGTACTAGCAGACACACATAGAACTGACAGCAAGAAGGAGGACAGGCGCTGGAAAGTTGACTTAATGTGGAATGGTGACATAGCTTTGTACCTCGAATTACACTCAACTCCTGCTGCGAGCGGGAATGGGAAAGGGGCGAGCAGACAGGCGTATGCTTGCCTACAAATCAACTGATGGCGATGAGCTGAGTCAGGGAGACAAACAACCCCACCTTGCCTCAATGCTCCGAGACAAGCAACTCAGTTCAAGAAAGCCGTTTTAGAAAGTAAAATCAAGCTATGCCAATGAGCACAGCTAAAGCAAGGATTCCGGGATCCCTTTTCTATAGACCACTAAGCCCGTTATACCACGTCGACCTGCGTGCTAATCAGATAATGACCCAACGCTCACCCGCAGGTTAAAAGCCGCTGTTCCGCTTTTGAATTCCCAGAACTGATCAGCGACCTTCCTACCCATGCTTGATCTGAGCAACCCGATCGACTGCCAGGTCCTGTCTCGATCTTCCTCGGCCTCGAAACCGTCTCTGGAACTGATCGAGATAGATGTAGACAACCGGAGTGATGTAGAGCGTCAGGAGTTGAGAGACGATCAGTCCGCCGACAACAGCTAGACCAAGTGGCTGCCTTGACTCCGAGCCGGCGCCGAGTCCGATGGCAATCGGCAGCGTACCCATCAGCGCGGCCATCGTGGTCATCATGATCGGGCGGAAGCGGATCAGGCAGGCAGAGTAAATCGCCTCTTCGGCTTCCCGTCCTTCGTTCCGCTGAGCATCGAGCGCAAAGTCGATCATCATGATTGCGTTTTTCTTGACGATGCCAATCAACATGATCAACCCCAAAAATGCATAGATGTTCAGATCGATGTGAAATATCATCAGGGTGATGAGCGCCCCCAGCCCCGCCGATGGCAGCCCGGAAAGGATGGTGAGCGGGTGGATGAAGCTCTCGTAAAGAATTCCGAGCACGATGTAGATCACCAGAAGAGCAATGATGAGCAGCATCCAGAGGTTCTGCAACGAGGACTGAAATGCCTGCGCAGCTCCCTGAAAGTTGATCGTCACACTTTCCGGCAGGGTGTTTCGCGCCAATTCTTGCACCCCTTCAACAGCTTGACCGAGAGAGACTCCTGGCTTGAGGTTGAAGGAGATGGTTGCTGATGGGAGCTGACCAAGGTGGTTCACCAGAAGTGGGCCGATTCCCGGCCTGAGCCGTGCGACGGCATCAAGAGGAACCAGTTGCCCGCTCGAGGAGCGGATATAAAGGAGTGAGAGCGCTGTCGGCTCGCGTTGATAACCTGGCTGGAGCTCGACAATTACCCGGTACAGATTGGTTGGCGCGTAGATCGTGGAGATCTGCCTGGTGCCGTATGCATCCGAGAGGCCATCTTCCACTTGCTCAGCAGTCACTCCCAGGGAGGATGCCTTTTCCCTGTCCACTTCCACATTTATCTGAGGGTTCCGCACCTGCATATCGCTAGTAACATCCTGAAGGCCAGGCAACGTACGCATCTTATCTTCAAGCGCTGCGGTAGAGCGATAAAGCTCCGCTGTGTCCGGGCTTTGCAGAGTGACCTGGTACAGACTCTTGGTGAGCTGTCCGCCGATGCGGATTGTGGGCGGGTTCTGCAGGAAGATGCGAATGCCTGGTATTTCGGCCAGTTGCGGGCGCAAATCCTGAATGATCTGATCTGCTCTCTTCGCCCGTTGATTAAGCGGTTTGAGCGGCATGAAGATGCGGCCGGAATTCGGGGCTACATTTGGCCCGCTGGCGCCGACGGTAGACATGGTGCAGGCCACGTTTGGATCTTTCCTGACCGTTTCTACCAGCGCTTTCTGATGCAGCACCATGTCCTCGAACGAGATACCTTGTGCTGCTTCGGTCATGGCAAATATTGCACCGGTGTCCTCGCTGGGCATGAAGCCTTTGGGGACTACCATAAACAGATAGATGGTGGCCACCAGGAGCAAAGCGGACCCAGTTATGGTCCAGGTGCGATGCCTGAGCACGTGCTTCAGAGTCCACTGATAGCCCTTCAGAATGGACTGCCAGAATTGCTCGGAGACCAGATAGAAGCGGCCATGCTTCTCGGTCGAGGGTGGGCGCAAGAAGCGGCTGCACAACATCGGCGTCAGGCTGAGCGACACAAAGCCGGAGACGAGGATAGCTACCGTGATCGTAACTGCGAATTCGGAAAAAAGCCGGCCAATGATACCACCCATGAACAGTATGGGAATGAAGACGGCCACCAGGGAGAGCGTCATGGACACGACCGTGAACCCGATCTCTCTGGTGCCTTTCAGCGCTGCCTCCATCGGTGACTCTCCCAGCTCCATGTGCCGCACTATGTTCTCTAGCACTACAATCGCATCATCGACCACAAAACCAACGGAGAGGGTTAGCGCCATCAGCGAAAGGTTGTTCAAGCTGAAGCCGCAAAGCTTCATGGCCGCAAAGGTGCCAACAATGGACATGGGCAGCGCCAGGCTCGGGATAACCGTTGCGGAGAGGTTGCGCAGGAAGACAAAGATGACCAGAACCACAAGCCCGACCGTCAAACAAAGAGTGAACTGCACGTCGTTCACCGAATTGCGAATGGACACAGAGCGGTCGTACAGGATGCTTAGCTGAACCGAAGCCGGCAATTGCGCATTCAAGCTAGGCAGGAGTTTTTTGATGTCGTCCACCACCTGCACAGTGTTGGTGCCAGGCTGCCGCTGGATAGCCAGAACAATGGCCCTTGTGTCGTCGTACCAGCTGGCGACCTTGTCGTTTTCCACGCTGTCAATCACTGTGCCCAGCTCTGAAAGGTGCACGGGCGAACCATTTCGGTACGTCACAATGAGCGGCCCATAGGCCTTAGCGTTTGTGAGCTGGCCGTTCGCCTGCACCGTAAAGGCATTGAACCTGCCATAAATAGCCCCTGTCGGCAAGTTCACGTTGCCGGCCTGCACAGCACGTGCTACCTCGTCGATGCCGATGCCGCGACTGGCCAGAGCTTGCGGGTCCAGTTGAACCCGGACGGCAAACTTCTGGGACCCCATCACTTGCACCTGCGCCACGCCGCTGATCATGGAAATGCGCTGAGCCACAAGCGTCTCAGCATACTCATCGACCGCATAGAGCGGCAGCGTCGCTGACCGCAAGGCCACGTAAAGAACCGGTTGATCAGCTGGATTGACCTTTTTCAAGGATGGAGGGGTGGGCATGCCAGGCGGCAGCTGCGGGGCAGCGGTGGCGATGGCGGCCTGCACGTCCTGGGCAGCTGCATCAATGTCCCGGCTCAGGTTGAACTGGAGCGTAATCAGACTTACGCCCTGGGCGCTCGTCGAATTCATGGAATCGAGCCCGGCAATCGTGGAGAACTGCCGCTCGAGCGGCGTCGCAACCCCTGATGCCATGGTCTCCGGTACCGCTCCTGGCAGGTTGGCTGTAACCAATATGGTGGGAAAGTCCACGTTTGGCAGATCGTTGACCGGCAAGAGACGATAACCGATGGCGCCGAATAAAAGTAATGCCGCCATGACCAGGGTGGTCATGACCGGGCGACGAATGAAGATTTCGGCCACGTTCATGGGCTCGCTCGGCTGGTCGTCTCCAGACCGCCTTTAACTTTCACTCGAGCTCCTGGAACAAGCTGAAGCTGACCGTCCGTAACCACGGTGTCTCCGGGGGAAAGGCCGCCTTTGATCACCTCATAGCCATCAAAGCTCCTGTCGATTTCCACCAGTCGCTGCTCGACCGTGAGATCTGGCTTGAGCAGGTAGACGAATCTTCCCTGCTGGCTGGTCTGGACAGCCTGCGATGGAACCAGGATAGCGTTCGGCTCAGTGGCAAGCGTTAGCACAACGTTGACGAACTGCCCGGGCCACAAGCGCCTGCCCTGATTCTCGAACGTGGCCTTGAGTTTGATCGTTCCGGTGGCAGTATCCACGGTGTTGTCGGAGAAGGTCAGGATTCCCTCCACCGGTGTCTTGTCCTCCGGACCAAGCACCGCCTTTACCCTGAGGGTGCCGGAACGGTTGTAGTTGGTGAGCAGCGCCAGCTCCTGCTGGGGGATGGCGAATGCCACGTAGATCGGGCTGACCTGGTTGATGACCACCAGCGGCGTGGTGTCATTGACCTTCACCATGTTGCCCTCGTGCACCATGAGGCCTCCTGTCCGCCCATCAATCGGTGAGTGAATCGAGGTGTAGTCGAGTTGAACTGCGGCGTTCTCCAGAGCCGCCCGGTCAGCAAGCACCGTGGCCCTGGCCGTCTCCAGGCTGGCCTCATCGGCACTCAGCACCGCCCTGGCGTTCTTGACGGCAGCCTGATCGAATTCAACTGTGGCCTCAAGGCTCTCCGCATTCGTATTGATTGTGTCGAACTGCTCTTTGGAGACAGCACCTTGCTTTACCAGGCTGAGATACCTTCCGGCCTGCGTTTCAGCGTTATGCTGCTGAGCTGCATCTCTCCTCACATTGGCCTCAGCCTGGTCGAGCAGGGCACGATCCTTGGCCAGATTGGCCTGGCTCTGCTGGACCTGAGCCATGTCCCTGGCCAGATTAGCCTGAGCCTGTTTGAGCGCTGCCTGCAAAGGCCGAGGATCAATCAGGAAGAGCGGGTCTCCCTTCCTCACAAACTCACCTTCCTTGAAGTAGACGTGAGTTAGCTGACCTTCGACCCTGGATCTGATCTGGATCGAGGAGATGGCTGTCACCGTTCCAATGGCTCGAATCTCGAGTGGCGCCGCCTGCCGCACCACTGGTGCTACTGTGACCGGCACCGCCAGGTGGGACCGACTGGCTTTTTCGCCTCTGGCTGGTCCGTGGTTGGTCAGGAGATGCTGGAGTCCGAAGCCGGCGAGGATGATCAAGGAGAGGATCAAGGCGATGCGAAGGTAGCCTGTTCTCGAGCTGGTTGTCTGAAGTCCGGCCGGCGGGCGGTCTGTTCTCTCATACATCGCCGGTTTGTCGGCCATCACCTTACGCTCCCGCTACTTCTTGTTGCTCGAGTCGCTCTCGTCAAAGGCTTCGCGCAAGGTGGCCAACCCCTCGACTATCTGGCGGAGCTTGACCGCCGGCAGGCTGGCCAGCTTACCGGCAACAGCTGCCTGAGCTACCCTGCGTGCCCTTCGATAATGCTCCTCACCCGCTGCCGTTGCGGTCAAGACAATGCACCGGCGCTCATTTGGATTGTCGCTGCGGTCCACAAGCCCGCGCCTGACCATACGCTCGATTGTCGCTGAAGCAGTGGCCCTGGTAACACATAAATGATCGGCCACGCCCGACAGGGAGGCTCCCGGATTGCGTTTCAAGAAGGCCAGTACGCGGATCTGCGTCACAGAGGATGCGGTTTTCTCGTGACGTCGCACCTCGGCTCGCATGAACCGCATAACCAGCGGAACGGTATCCATAACTTCTTCTGCGCAGCCAGCCGGCGAATCAGTTTCAGCTACCACCGATGCCAGCCCACCTGTGTCTTTAAGAGTTGATCTCTCAGGATTTCCGCGTGCGCGAGCCATAGTTCGGTTGCACCAAAATAATAAGACTGTCTAACTATTAGTGTATCAGAATAACGTCATGACCCCTCGTGGCGCTCTCTGCCGCTCAACCAGCCAGGCTAAAGTACGTCGATTACTGGTTCTCCTATACATCTGTATGGGCGTACCCAGGCGCTCTGGCGGGCCGCGGTGGCTATATTGAGGATAAAGGCGTGCTCGCAGGCCTGTGTGGAAAGTTTCCGTCCATTTGAAAAGCCACGGGCGTTGGAGCCACCTGCACCACGGCTGCCGTCCTGCTGGCAGCCAACTGAGCAGAAGTTCGTAACAGCTAGCGACCACCAATCTGAGCCAGGTGCAGCTCAAATCTAGCTCTCCGAACCGCTGCCTCACTCCTAAAACGTTTGGGTGGTCAACTATCCTCGTCTCTGATTAAAAGCGAGGAGGATAATAACTCAACTCTAGAAACGACCATGAGGTGATGCTCAATGCACTTACCTAGCTCACCAATCGAAAGGCCACGCTCTGGTCAACCGCCACTCTCCGCGATTTTGCACTTCCGGTGGAGCAGTACAGCTCATTTGCGGGATGCGCTGACAGGTTTGCTGGCAGATTCCCTGGAGCAGCTCATAGTGCCTCCCCTGGACTTGCTGGACGATGCTGAATTTTTCGCGGTCAAGCTGCTCATGGCGAGCAACCCTGACACTCCGACCCGAGTTCTTCACTATCTAGCCATTCAGAGCCCCCCCCAGATCCTCTCCCGGATAGCAGAGAATCCCAATACGTCTGTAGACATGTTGTTGAGGCTTGCTCGGCACAACGACCCTACTGTCCGTGCGTCCGTGGCGGACAATGAGCATACTCCATGCGAATGTCTTGAAAGACTGGCTCTGGATGAGCATCCCGACGTGAGGTACCGTTTGGCAGAAAACTATCTGGCACCGGCGCAGATCCTCGAGACGCTGGCAAACGATGACAATCCGTTCGTCAGCCACCGGGCGCAGACGACGCAGCAACGCCTGCGAGCCGAAGAGCTCGCCTGGCAGGAGTCGAAGCAAAGGGTGCAATCAGAAGCACAGGACCAAACGACTCAGGGTTGGAATCTGCCGGAAGGTCCGGCGCTTGCTCAGGGCAACGTGGAAACCCGGCAATCGGCGGCAGTTGCGCCCGGGTCGGCCAACGAGTTAGAGCTGCAACTATGTGAGCTTGCTCGCACCAACGCCGAGCTGCAAATGGCGCGCGACCAGGCTTTAGAGTCCTCCGGACTGAAGTCCGCTTTCGTGGCCAACATCAGTCACGAATTGCGGACGCCACTCAGCGCAATCGTTGGCATGAACGAGCTGCTTCTTTCCGCAGGACTGAGCAAGGAGCAGCGAGGCCTGGCCCAGTCCATTCAGGATTCTGCCCAGACGTTGCTGTCGATCGTCGACGATATATCGGATATCGGCAGAATTGAGACCCAACAGCTGGATTGTGAGAACATTCCATTCAACATCATTTACGTTGTCCAGGACTCAGCTCGGCTCATGAAAGACCTGGCCAACAGCAAGAAGATTGTGCTAATCACACGCGTAGATCAACGCATCCCCGAGTTCATCGTGGGCGACCCCGGGCGCATAAGGGAGGTAATTCTTACCCTCCTTGGCAGCAGCATTAAGTTAATGGACCATGGGGAGGTCTCGCTGGAAGCTCTTGTTGAAGCTGAGGATGAAGGATGCTTGACCTTGCGCTTCTCGGTCATTGACCGGCGTGCGGAAGCATCTGCAGAGGGCGGCCAGGCGGCTTTGGTCCAGGCTTCGCCAGCGAGCCTGTCAGATTCCGCACAATTTGGGCGAGCCGGGTTGAGCTTGACCATCGCCAGAAAGTTGGCTGAGAGTATGGGCGGAAGGCTCGAGCTGGCAGCGACAGCAGCAGAGGGGTCGCGAGTCTCAGTGATTATTCCATTCAGGCGGCCTCAGCAGCAGCCTCAAGCTCCGGTTGCCAGTATTGGAAGCGCACCGACTCCTGCACCGAGACCGGCAAACCAGCTGGTATTGGTGGTGGAAGATAATCCGGTGCTGCAGAGCCTGGCCACCAGGCAGCTCACCAATCTGGGCATTCAGTCCCAGTCCGTGTCGAATGGGAAAGAAGCAATAGCCGCCGTGAAGGAGGTGGCGTTCGACCTGATTCTTATGGATTGTTTCTTGCCCGAGCTTGATGGTTTTGAGGCCACCAGAGCAATCCGCACCAGTGAAGCTCAGAGCGGGCGCCACACGCCAATCATCGCCATGACTGCGCGCGCAATGAAAGGAGATGCTGAAAAGTGCATGGCGGCTGGCATGGACGATTACTTGAGTAAGCCTGTCAGCATCGAGCTGCTACGGCAGAAAATAGAGCAGTGGCTGCCGCTAGAGAGGAGAGCACGATTGACCCTCTGACCTGCTAGGATACGGACCGGCTGGTTGGTAGCGGAGGGTTCGTATCATGTTCGAGACCCTGGGCAAACTGCTCTCGGTGCAGAGCTTTATGCCCCATGGCTATTGCTTGGGCTGGGATCCGGCACTGCTGTTCGTGATGATCGCGGCAAATGTCGGTATTGCCCTTGCCTACCTCTCTATTCCGGCGGCGCTATCGTATTTCGCCCGGAGGAGGCCGGATCTGGCCTATAGCTGGATGTTCCGGCTCTTCGCGGTTTTCATTACAGCCTGCGGGCTGACGCACCTGATGAAAGTGTGGACGGTGTACCAGCCCGTTTACTGGCTGGAGGCGTTTGTCGATGCCCTCACAGCGGTGGTATCACTGATTACTGCCGTTCTACTGTGGCCTCTGATCCCCAAAGCTCTGGCATTGCGCAGTCCTGCGGCACTGGCGGAGGCAAATGCCCAGCTGGAGTCTATGAACCAGCAGTTGACCGCAGTCAACAGCGAGCTGGCCACCGTAAACGATGATCTGAAGGCCGCACGTGATCAAGCGCTGGAGGCATCAAACCTGAAGTCCGCATTCGTGGCCAGCATAAGCCACGAGCTCCGTACACCGCTCACCGGTATCCTGGGGATGAATGAGCTGCTTCTAGCTACAGCACTGACCGAGCAGCAACGGAAGCTGGCTAATGCGACCCGAGACTCAGCCGACACCCTCTTGTCAATCGTAAACGACATTCTTGACCTGTCTAAGATCGAGGCAGGCAGGATGATTGTCGAGTCGGTTCAGTTTAATCCAGTGGCCGTTGTTCATGATTGCGTCCAGGTGGTGGCACCGCTGGCTATCCAGAAGGACCTGCTCCTCAACACCGATATTGATTCCCGTATTCCGAGCCAGCTATGGGGGGATCCGGTTCGCTTACATCAGATTTTGCTCAACCTGCTCTCCAATGGCGTCAAATTTACCCAGCATGGCAACGTGACTGTGAGGGCAATGGTCGATGCCGAAGATGAGCAGTCCGTCGCGCTCAAGTTTTCAATCACCGACACCGGCATCGGTTTGTCCAGCGACGAGCAGAAGTACCTGTTTATGCCTTTTACCCAGGTGGACAGCTCCACCTCGCGCAAATACGGGGGAACCGGTCTGGGGCTAGCCATCGCCAAGCGCCTTGTTGAGATCATGGGCGGCGCCCTGGGCGTGACCAGCACAAAGGGCCAGGGTTCCACCTTCTGGTTTACCGTCCCGCTGGCCCGGACTCAGGCAGACGCTGACACGGTCAGTATGACCATGACTCCAGAGCGACGACCGTTGCCGTCCGACAAGCGCGTGCTCGTTGTCGAAGATAATCCTGTACTCCAGCAACTGGCCCTCTTGCAGCTGGAGAATCTGGGCATCAAAGCTTCCGCCGTGGTAGGCGGTCGAGCTGCGCTCGAGGAGCTTTCGCGCAGCACCTACAACCTCATCCTCATGGACTGTCACCTGCCGGACATAGATGGTTTTGAAACCACACGTATGATCAGGCAGCAGGAGGCAGGCAGCGGGGACCATGTTATTGTAATTGCCATTACAGCAGGTGCGATGCGTGGTGATCCGGAAAAGTGTCTCAATGCCGGAATGGATGATTACCTGAGTAAGCCATACACGTTGGATCAATTGTTAGAAAAGCTTCAACGCTGGCTGGGCAAGGGCTCGAAGGTTCCAGAGTAAGAGGTTGTCGCTGAACGTTACTGCATACTGTCATGCCATCTTTCCGAATCAAGATTTTCGCCTGCATTGCCGTGCTGTCTTTCCTTATCCCACCGGCAACGCTGCCGGCCAGGGCAATCACCAGGCAAGTGCGGGTCCGCCTCGAAACTCAAATTAGCACCAAAACGGCTCGAACCGGACAGCGGGTTCGAGCGAAGCTGGCGCAGGATTACAGGAAAGCGGATCACCTGATAGCGCCCAGGGGCTCGCTGGTTGTTGGCCAGGTGGCAGGCATTTATAAGGCTCGGCGCTTGATACATGCGGAGGTTTCGCCGAAGCGATGGCTAAAATCCAGCGGCGGTGTCTCTCTGATCTTTAACGAGATTGTTACCCCGGCTGGAAAGCACGTGCGAATCACCGGCATCCCGGTGGCGGTGCTTGGACAGACGGAGAAGCTGCCTCGAGGCAGGCAAGCGATGGTCGCCAGCAGAGGAACGGTAGAGAATTCGGCAAAGTCCGACTTGAGCTCCAAGGCTGCCAGAGTGGCGATCCAGGGCGCAGCCTTACTCGGCATAGTGGTAGCTCCCATCGTCGGCGGGGTAGCCGGCGCGGTCAAGCCTGATCTGGTCCTGCCCAAGGCAGCTGATCAGCAGGGCGCAAAGCACCGCCGTTTGAAGGGCCTGGCCACCGGAGTCGTTGCCGGTATCCCAGGTGGATTTCTGGTCACGGATTCCGTCCTGCGCGGTCGAGAGGTAACTCTGCGGCCAGGGACTGAGATTCTACTTGAATTGAGCTCCAGCAAGTAGGTTCCCTGCAAGCATGGCTCGAAATCCTGATTCGTAGAACGACAATGCCATCACGCTTACGGTTGCCACCGGCTCTGGATCGGCAGCCGGAGTTTGGCAACGCCCTGCCTTGCCTGTCATGACCAGCGTTCGAATCGGACCGAAGTCAAGCGAAGCCGGGCAAATAGTTAAGCATGCGTGTATGCAAATATAGGAAATCCCCCGAGCATTAAACAGGTCGGCGGCCATAATCTGAGGCTGCACATATATCGATGTACAGGGATTGAAGTACTACACCGCTATTCAAAAGGCGGGTGAGGAGTATATGAAGATCAACATTGTGTCTAGAAGATATCAGCTATTAGCCGTCTCCCTGGCGCTTGTGTCACTGGTGGCGCCACCATCAGGTCTGACAAAGCAAGTCTCAGGCAGTCAAAGCCATCTCATGAAGGCCAAGATCGAGCGAAACATAGCGCTTGCCGATGAGCTGATGCTGAAGGCAAAGCCGGCGGATGCCGAGCAGCTCTATAGACAGGTTCTAAGTAGAAATCCGCAAGAGATTGCCGCGGTTGTGGGGCTAGGCATGGCTCTGGGACGTCAGTTCAAGCTGGACGCGGCCGAAGAGCAATTTGACGAGGCTCTTGCCCTGGATCCACGCAATGCACTTGCCCACAGCGGAAAGGCGATGGTTCTGGTAAATCGCCTGCAATCATCGTCAATGACGGTCCGCAAGAATCGAGAATCGACGCTTAAACAGGCTGAGGAGGAGTCCCGAACGGCCCTGAGCATTGACCCCGGGTTGCCGGAGGCCCACTATTATCTCGGCACGGTTCTCAAGGAGCAGAACAAGCTGGATGAAGCTGGCGGTGAGTTCACGGAAGCTACAAAGCTGGATCCTCAGTATTCAGATGCCTTCGCCGGTATCGGGCTGACCAAGCTGACGCAGGGAAGTCTGGCGGAAGCAGCCGAGAACTTCAAGAAAGCAATTGCGCTTAACTCTGGAAATTCGACTGCGCACTATGGCCTGGGAACAACCTACCTCAAGCAGGGTCAGGTGGACGAGGCCCTCAAGGAGCTGAACACAGCTTTGTATCAGTATCCGAATAGCGCGCCAACACACATCTCCAGGGGTGAAGCGTTTGAGACTCAGGGCAACACAGTGGCTGCTGTCAAGGAATACCAGGCAGCAATTGCAATCAAGGCCGAAAATGCTGCTCCCTACCTGCATATAGCAGATATTCGGGAAGGCCGCGGCGACATCGAGCACTCGATTGCCGAGCTGCGCTCCGGTCTTGAGCTCATGCCCAACAACCCAGAACTCCGGCAGCGCATTGGTGACGAGAGTCTGCGCCTAGACAAGCTGGATGATGCTATCGCGGAGTACAACAATGTGCTCAGTGTCACTCCCAATTTTGCACCAGCTCTCAAGGGCTTAACCAGAGCCTATTATCTGAAAGCTGAGAAGGAGGGCGCGGGCGCATTTCTTGCCTCGAATGATTATGAGCAGGCCGATCGGATGATCGAAAAGGCCATTGCCCTCAATCCGAACGACATGGAGCTGCGACTGGCTCAGGCCAAGCTGCAGTCGCTGTCCGGCAAGGAGGTGGATCTTTCCGGAATCGGCGCTCCGAAAAATGATGGCGAGCGCATAGCGTATGCAGAGGCTCTGCTGGCTCAGAACAAGTTCCAGGAGGCGTCTGACCAGATGTCCACGGTCATCGCCAATGCTCCAGACGCCAAGCAGGCGTTTGCTGTGGGCGACCTGGCGTTTATGATCAAGGATCTGGACAGTGCGGAGGCAGCCTACAAGAAGGCGTCAACCTTTGCCGGCTCCGATGAGAGAGCAAAGCGCGGCCTGTCCCAGGTATCGAAAGCCAGAGAGGCGGTCGCTCAAGATCTCAGACTGGCAGACGATCTGGCGCGCAAGGGACAGCTGGCCAGTGCGATCGATAAGTATCACGAGGCCATCTATGGCAATCCAAGGCTAGCTGAAGCACGGCTCAATCTGGCCCGTACTGTGGAGAAGCTACGAACGCCTACAGAGTCGGATCTGCGGGAGGCAGCGGTCGAGTACAGGGCTTATGTGGCCCTGAAGACAGATCTGCCGACCAAAGACAAAGATAAATGGCTGAAGCGAGCAGATACGATTGATACCAAGGCGAGGAAGATAGCTGAGCGGACTAACCGCAGCCCGCACTGATGCTTGTTCCTTAGCTAAGGTCTTTCCTGTGAGCGGCAGGACCGGAGAAGGGCTCTCCGTCCTGCCGCTCTCATTTGCTGTCTCCACTTGCGGCTCCTGGGGGCGCGGGCTTCCAGCCGCTGGCTGCGGACAAGATGTCCGTGCTACCAGGTTAGTTGGAAAGCAGCATGCTCAGCGCTTGGGCAACACCCGCTTGCGCATGCGAATTGACCTGGGCGTAACCTCCACCAGCTCATCGGCCTGGATATACTCCAGACAGCGCTCCAGCCCCATTTCCACTGGCGCCTGCAGCGTCACCAGCACGTCACCAGTGGAGCTGCGAACGTTGGTCAGCTTTTTCGACTTACACACGTTAATGTCCAGGTCCTGCGGGCGGCTGTTCTCACCGACGATCATCCCTGAATAGACCCGCACCCCGGGGGTGATGAAGAAGACTCCACGATCCTCGGCTCCCAGAAGGGCATAAGCGGTTGCCTCGCCTTCTTCCCAGGCCACGAGCACGCCGTTGCGCTGCCGCGGAATGTCCCCACACCACGAGCGGTATTCCAAAAAGGCATGATTCATCACCCCGTTGCCCTTTGTGAGCCGGAGAAACTCGCTTCTGAAGCCAATCAAGCCGCGGGTCGGCACCACGAATTCCAAAAGCGCCTGCGTCCGATCTATGTGCATATTCTGCAGCTCCGCCTTACGGGGACCGAGCTCCTGCATGACCGCGCCAAGATAGTCCTCGGGAACGTCGATAATCAGGCGCTCGAACGGTTCGCAGCTGCGCCCCTCCAGCTCCTTTACGATCACCTCCGGGCGCGAAACCTGAAATTCGTAGCCCTCCCGCCGCATCGTCTCGATCAGGATTCCCAGGTGCAGCTCACCACGCCCGCTGACCATGAAGGTGTCGGTGCTTTCAGTCTCCTCAACGCGCAGGCTGACATTCGTTTCCAGCTCGCGGAAAAGGCGCTCCCTGAGCTGGCGCGATGTAACGTACTTTCCCTCCTGACCCGCAAAAGGGCTGTCGTTGACCAGGAAAGCCATCTTCATTGTCGGCTCATCCACCCGGATGCGCGGGAGAGCATCCGGTTCCTCCAGGCAGGTGACCGTATCGCCGACATTGGCGGTGGCAAAGCCGGCGACAGCAACTATCTGTCCAGCCGGGGCCTGATCGACCTCCAGCCGCTTCAGCCCCTGGAAGGAAAAGAGTTTGGTGACCTTGCCTCTAACCTGGCTCCCGTCCTCCTTCAACAGGACAACCTGCTCCCCGTCATGAATGCGTCCGTTGTAAATCCGGCCAATGGCGATCCGCCCGAGGTAGTCGCTGTAGTCGAGAATGCTTACCTGCATCTGCAGTGCGGCTTCCGGATGCCCGGAGGGTGGCGGGCAGTGGGCAAGAATCAGGTCCAGGAGCGGCCTCAGATCCTTGCCCTCCTCCTCCGCCTTGAGCATGGCTATGCCCTTGATTCCGGAGGCAAAAACGTAGGGGAAATCGAGCTGGTGATCGTCAGCGCCCAGCTCCACAAACAGGTCGAATACCTTGTCGACAGCCACGTGAGGATCGATGTTGGGTCGATCGACTTTGTTGATCACCACGATCGGCCTCAGCCCTCTCTCGAGCGCCTTCCTCAATACGAAGCGTGTCTGCGGCATCGGTCCCTCGCCAGCATCGACCACCAGAAGCGCCCCGTCCACCATGCCGAGAATGCGCTCCACCTCCCCCCCAAAGTCGGCATGTCCAGGCGTATCGACGATGTTGATCAGGCAATCTTGGTAGGTGACGGCGGTGTTCTTGGCCAGAATCGTGATGCCGCGCTCGCGCTCCAGATCATTCGAGTCCATGACACAATCCACCACCTCCTGGTTCTCCCGGAAGACCCCGGTTTGCCGGAGGAAGCCATCGACCAGCGTTGTCTTGCCGTGGTCGACGTGGGCGATGATGGCAATATTGCGGATATGGCCCAGCACCGACTGCTTGGCGATATCCTCGCCATCTTGACCGCTTGTTCCCTGGACTCGTGTCATGGTTACCGTGTTCATGTACCGCCTTTACTGTCCTCTATTATTGCGCCTGCGTGTTGTATTCTAAAGTCGTCGGCTCTCTGGTCCATAGATTCCCCTGTGTCCCGCCTGAGTATTAAAGGAACGCCCAGGCATGGTAGTTGGAACTGTATTGCGAAGCCACTCTGGTGGGTATCTTGTGCACTCTGATGAGCTGGGTGTGGAGCTTCGATGCACTGCCCGGGGGCGTCTGAAGAAAGAGCGCGTTTCTGTGCTCACCGGTGACCGGGTTGAGCTGGACGAGGTAGACCTGGTCCGGGCTGCGGCAGTGATCACTGCCAGACTGGAGCGACAAAATCTCCTCTCGCGCCCACCGCTGGCTAACGTGGACCAGGTAGTTATTGTACAAGCCGTGCATCAACCGGAATGGAACCCGCTTCTATGCGATCGCTATCTCGTGCATTTCCAGCTTGAGCTGCCATCTGCGGCACCGCTTCTCTGCCTCAACAAGTGTGATCTGGCCGCCGGTGAGGACCTGGAGGCTTTACAAAAGATTTATGCGCCGCTTGGCTACAAAATGCTCATTGTGTCGGCCAAGACCGGTCAGGGCATAGACGAGCTGGTTCGGCATTTGACAGGCAAAGTGTCGGTGCTGGCTGGCCCCTCCGGGGTCGGAAAGTCCAGTCTAATCAACGATCTTGATCCAGGGCTCGACCTGAAGGTAGGGGTCATGGATAACGACTTTGGCGTCGGGCGCCATACGACGACTTACAGCGAGCTGTACCGGATAAGACTCGGCGATGATTGCTCAGTCCGATCGAGCTGGGTGGCTGACACCCCAGGTTTTAGTCTGGCTGAGTTGAAGCATCCGGAGCCGGCCGATCTAGCCTGGCAGTTTCCTGAAATTGTTGAGCTTGCAGGATTGTGTAAGTTCTCCAACTGCCTGCATGTCGTGGAACAGGGCTGCAACGTTCTGGCCAATCTTGAAAGGTTGCCCGGGACTCGCTACCGGAGTTACGCTACGTTGGTGGCTGAGGCCCAGAACGAGATGCGCCTCAGGAAAGAGACATCGCAAAAGGTCGAGGCAGCGGTGAAAGCGGTCGGTGGCAAGGAAGGCAGGGCCAAGATCGTGCCCCGCCTGAGCGAGCGCTATCGGGCTGCATCCCGCCGAAGCGAGCGGCAAAATCTGGCGGAGCTTGACCTGGACAGCGAAGAGATTATTGAGAACGATGACGTCGACCTTGCGGGGGGCGAGGATGACGAACCGCTGGATTAGCTTTCCCGATGATTTCGTCTGGGGAGCGGCGACCTCGGCCTACCAGATCGAGGGTGCCTGGAACGAGGACGGCAAAGGCGAATCGATCTGGGATCGCTTCAGCCACAGCGCAGGCAGGATTGCTAACGGTGATACGGGTGATGTGGCCTGTGATCATTACCACAGGTTTGCTGAAGATATCGAGATTATGCGCAGGCTGGGTCTCAGGGCGTACCGCCTGTCGATCTCCTGGCCGCGCGTGCTGCCGTCCGGCTCCGGGCCGGCCAATCAGCGCGGGCTGGACTTTTATGACCGCCTGATCGATGCCTTGCTGGCCGCCAATATCACGCCGCACGTCACGCTCTATCACTGGGATCTGCCTCAGAAATTGGAGGATATCGGCGGCTGGGGGAATCGAGATGTCTGCTCACATTTTGCTGACTTTGCCGCTCTCATGGCTCACCGTCTTGGTGACCGGGTGCGGCATTTTAGCACCCTGAACGAGCCCTGGGTGATCGCTTTTCACGGTCATCAGCTTGGCGATAATGCTCCCGGAAAGCGGAACAGCAGGCTATTCCTGCAGGTGTCCCACAATCTCTTGGTCGCGCACGGGCTGGCTGTGCAAGCTATCCGCGCTGCTCAACCGCTGACTCAGGTCGGCATCGTGCTAATCCAGTGGCCGTGGGAGCCGGCGACGGACTCGGCTGAAGACGTATCCGCTGCAGAGCTGGCCTGGCAACGGACGAACGGCTGGTTCCTCAGCCCGCTCTTGAGCGGATACTATCCGCATCTGGCCTGGGAGTCTTATCAGAAGCTTGCGCCCAAGGTCAAGGCAGGAGATCTAGCTTTAATCGGTCAACACCTGGATTTCCTGGGCATCAACTATTATTCGCGCAGCCTGCTGGGCAAGAAAGGCATGGTCAATCCGGTAGCAGGCTCGGAGTATACGGAAATGGGCTGGGAAATCCATCCGCTGGCCTTCCGGCGGGTGCTGACGCGCCTGAATAAGGACTATCAGCTTCCGCCCATATACATCACAGAAAACGGCGCTGCCTTCCGGGATGAGGTAAGCAGCGATGGTTGTGTACAGGATGCGCGCCGGGTCCAATTCCTTGAGGATCATCTACTGCAGCTACGGCAGGCCATGAACGAGGGTGTGGATGTGCGCGGCTATTTTGCCTGGTCGCTTATGGACAACTTCGAGTGGGCCCACGGCTTCTCCAAGCGTTTCGGGCTCGTTTACATTGATTACCAAAGCCAGAGGCGCATCGTGAAAGAGAGTGGCCACTGGTACGCAGCGCTGATCAGAGCTAATGGATATGAGCTGGCTGCGACCGGTCAGGCGGGTGACGACCCTGGACTGGCCGGGTTGAGCACTGCCCCCGTCTAGTTGTCAAATGCCGGGTGTCAAGCGTCGACCAGCCGGCGGCCTTCCTTCGCGCAGCTAAACATCACGCCTGTGAGTATCTTGGCCAAGGTTTGCGTTACAATTGAACCGGTCAATTGAAGTGTTGGCATCCTGGTTGGGTTGGCAGATGGCGCACTGAACCTGAAGACCGGCAATGGACCAACACATACGATAATAAGTTTCCAGGTCTACAGGCAAACGCTTGTAGTCCCTGGTTCATGCTTCAAGTTCGCCAAAGGAGAATCTATGTCCAAGCTCGTTAAGATTGCATTGGTCACCACTGCCGCAAGCCTGCTGGGACTGCCGATGGCAATGGGCGCAGCCACGCCGGACATCGGCTCTCTAATCCGGACCGGCTACCAGCAGTTGGCGGCAGGGTCATTCCCCGAGGCGGTTCAGACTCTGTCCGCGGCTGTTTATAATGCTCCCAGCAGCTTCGCAGCGCGTCGTTATCTGGCCCACGCGCTCGTTAGATCTGGCGACGCTACCAATGCAGCCCAACAGTTCACCATGGCTGCTCAAATCTCCCCGCTTGAGGCCGTGGACGAGTCGGCGCTGGGCGATGCTTACCTGGCGCTGCAGACTCTGCCGGAAGCATCGAACGCATACCAGAGGGCGATAGCGATGAATCCTCGCCTTGAGGTAGCCTGGGCCGGCCTGGCCAAGACCTATGAAGTTGCAGGGAGTCACGACCTGGCGTTGAGCATCTGCAAGCAGGGTATTGGTTGGTCGGCCGACCGGGCTGGTGGGCAGTACCTGGCAGGAGTCCTTGATCAACTGGAGCAGGGAACGCTCGCGAAAGAGGCAAAACCGGAACCTACAGCACAGGCGTCTGCGCCAGGAGGCGGCCCAACCTCCAGGCCACCTGAAGTTGAAGATATGAGCCAGGCACCGCGTGCAATTCCATCTCGATCGCGCTAACCGATCAATGTCTTACTCAAAACAGGATTTGGTCTAGCCCTAGACTAGCCGCTGTTCAGAAGGCCAGGTTCTTGAGTTGGACGCGCTGCAGCAGATTAGGATCAAACTGAAACTGCTTCTTTGAAATTTTCATTAGCGGGAAGGTATATTGTTTGGCGATCGCAACCTGATCACCGCCTATCTGTGTTCCCAGCATAAATATCGGTGCTGGGACTCGTGTGTTGGTCCTGGTCGTCACAGAAACATAAGGCTGCAGCGCCCCGCTTGGATTGGGAACAAACTTGAAGGCGCTTTGATCAATTGTGGGATTGTCTATTAACGCGCTAGCTATGTCGTGATACCTGATCGCTGCCGCTGCCAGGTTCATGGCTTCACCCTGGTTCCGGGCTCTCGACGCCGCCCTGGCCGCATCACGGCATGCCCGATCGTTGATTCCATAGGCAATCATCAGCATGCAAATGTCCAGCGCAAACAAGACCATCCCGGTGATGATCATGATCGTTAAGGCGAGCTCAATGAACGACGAGCCTGTTGATGAGCGCCGGCGATTCTGATTCCCGGCTACTATCAGCATAGTTCCCAAGTTTTGGCGATTGCGCCTCATGATTGTCACCTCATTTTACAAGTTGGGTTAGACGACGGGCGATCTCTTGAAACGCCGAGTTCAAATCGGACGGATTGCTAACCTGCGTAAAAGTGGCACCGTTACCCGATAGGGCGGCAATCCCCTGGGTACCAGTCTGATCCGTCAAGATAGTAACCTGTTGCTGCTGATCGGCCGCACCATGCTCAGCAATCGAGAGACCGATAGTGTAGATGGGAATTCCCTCCTTGTTCGCGTCTTTTGCTGCCTGCTGGGCTGCAGCGTTATCCGAATTGAGACCATCGGTAAAAAGCAAGATTACTCGAGATGAATTGGGCCTCTGGTGAGTCTTTAATTCGGTAATGGCTGCCTGCAACGCGTCTCCAAATACGGTTCCTAGGTAAGGTACGAGTTTTGGCAATACAGTGTCTCTGATCAGATCATGATTGTCATCAGTAGTGCCGGTGCCCGGATTGAGGGCGATGTATGGCATAGGAACTTGGTAGGGGTCCCTCCCGGCGCAGCTGTAATTGCTGGCGATAGCCTTTTCTGTCTCTACAGTGGCCCCACCCGGCTGGCCAATGCTCCCGCCATCCTGGTTTCCGCCGCTAAAAGCAACAAATCCGAAATGGGCCTGGGTATTCTTCTGCATCAAATCAAGGAAATTTTGGACAGCAACTACAGAGCTGTGCAGCGGCTCCGTCTTTTCCAGGGCTACCCGATCATAAGCACTTTTGTAGCGGCTATCCAGTCCGTTAGGCTCGCCCGGACCGACTTGAAGAGCATCCTTTGCGGTGTAGGCGAAGCTCTTCCCAGAGCTAGGGAGTGACGACCCGTTTCCAAAATTTGTCGGGTCCAGATTGCCCCTTGATGCCTCCAGCAGGGCGTCGACATTCGGAAACACGAGCCCGGTCGCTGAATCTGTATACTGTTGAAATGGAGCATTTGCATCCAGGTTTACGACTTGATCAGTAAAGGCGGTTGCGCTGGCGGCTGCCGTTGCCGCTGCTGCTGATCCCACGCTCGGATGGTTCCCAGGCGGACCGTTTTCCGTGTTCCGCAGCTCGGTGCTGAAAGGTGAACCTAGCCTTTGTGGGTAAGGGTCATACGAGCTAGGGAAACCGGTCGTCTGTTGTGTAGTGCTATAAACGACCTTGTTGTTGGCCGTATCCCAAGAGCGCTTAACTAGAGAGAGCTTGGTCAGGTCGCACATCGAGCCTGACACATCAAAACAGATCACCAGATCCATCTTGGGTACACCGCCCTGCGATGACACCGTTAGCGGAAACACAATGGGATTTTGGGTTCCGAAGATCCCGGCAAAAAGCGGTTGATAACCAAAAGTCGCATCTACCTCCAGCACCCTCCCGCTTGCACTTCCGGGCGGCTGCGCCTCCTGACCGGTACTCGGGTCAATCCATTTGTAACTGATGATGGTGTGTCCGGCTACTGGCGGGGCGCTAGGATTTTGAGGGTCAGGCCCCGCAGTCTGCGAGAGCACGGTTCCGAAGATGTCATTGAGCGTGTACATCTGCTGGGCTGCGGTCTCAGCAGCGGTGTGCGACGTATTAACATCGGAAAGATCTGAGCTTGCCAGACTCGCGGCGCCGGCCAGAGCCGCCGCGTCCGTGGCGGCGCGAAGCTGGTCTCTGGCGATAACCATTCGAGCAACCTCAAAGGCGACAAACCCTAGCGTCAAGATAATTAGGGCGCCCATCAGAATTCCGAAGGGACTAACCATCTGACCTGTCTGCCGGCGTCTGCTTCTCATTTGCATGCAAATTCTCCTAATCCTTCCATGGCACGTGGTAACTCCCCTGAAGGCAACAACTCAAATCTTCAATCCAGGCGCATTTTCAAAATTCTCCATACCTTCTTGTGTAATTGGGATTGGAGTTGTAAGGCCAGGAATGTTTCCAAGCATGTCCGAGTTGAGCTTGATTAGTGGATCAACCTGGGCCGGAACATCCACTCTTATCATGTAGACGTATCGTGAGGTATCAATCGGATCGCTGTCGGTGAGCTTCACACCCGGATCTCGCACATCTGGTTGGCTGTTCGGGTCCGACGAGTCAAGAATTACTATGCTGGGCTGTAACTGCGAGGGATCCCCCACGAAAGTGATACCAGGATAGTTACTTGCAAGTCTCGGTGCCAGATCCTTTACTATGTCACATGCAGAGGGCTTCCCGCCCTGTGCAGTCTGAAAAGTCTCTGCTTTCGAGGCAGCATGAGCCAGGTCTTTGGCAATTGAGCTGAGCAAGGAGATTCGCAGCGTAATAGTTGCCAAACAGAGCAACGGAAAAGCCACAACAACGAGGAGAACCATGATCGCCAGCGGAAACTCCGTTATGTATGATGCCCCACGCTGCGTTCTCGAGCACCACCGGCGCACCCGATTTCTAGTCATTAACCTTGCCTCCAGCACTGGCCCGAGGGTAAATCCCATGCTCCACGCGACTCTAATTTGAAGATGCTCAAATTCGAAAATCCTTAAGCTAGTAAAGCCGCAATCCCAATCACTTCCAGCGGTGCCCTTTCGCGAACAAACATAGTAACGACGTCGAAAGCGAGAGCGAGCACTCGCCGCTAGAAACCATCATCTCCGGGTCTGGTCCCGTAAGATTACTGGCAAGCTAGAAAAATTAGGCGGACCTCGCAAGTAAGCTTTGCAATTGTCGACAAAATACAAATTCATCTCCTATTCTGCCAAACTCGCCTTCGCTAAGCGCAACTTTCTTTGGCATCGTGTTCTAAATAGCCCGAAACCTGATCTCCGCGCACATACATCTAGACCGGATGCACCGGCAGAGGACCCGGACCCGGACGGTCGCCGGAGACCCCTCATTACATTATAATTCACTAATACAACCCGGGCTGTCAAGCATAAATTTGGACGGTGCGCCTGGCGCACCGTGCTGGTCGGCTAAGCGCCGGCGCTGGCCTCTAACGGCCTCCGAGTACCTTAATCCGCTCTTTGGCTGCCGCAGCATTTCCGCCGCTAGGCGCGCACTGGACGCACTTCCGGTATTCGCCCAGGGCCAGCGCCGGCTGCTTCATTCCTTCGTAGACGGTGCCCAGGTAGTAGTAGGCGTCACATTGCTTGGGATCCATTTGCAACGCTTTCTTGTACTCGGCGAGAGCCTTCTGGGCATTGTTGTTGGCCTGGTAGGCGGTGCCCAGGTTCATGTGGGTGGTTGCGTCATCGCTGAGCTTGAGCGCTGCCTCGTAATCCGCAATCGCTCCAGCCAGATCGTAGTTGCCTTTCTCATCCTTGGTCGTTTGCTTCTTAAAGGCGGCTTCCAATAGCGGCGCTGCTTTCGCTCCTTTCAATTGCTTGACCAGCTGCGGGTAAGCGGGCTCCTGCGGATTCAGCTGGGCAGCCTTGGCATAGGCGTTGATCGCTTCATCTACGTTGTTCTGGGCCTGATAAGCGGTACCGAGGCTGTACCAGTAGGAGTGCTCGTTAGGCGATATGGCCAGGGCGCTCTTGTATTGCCCGATCGCCTCGTCGAGCTTGTTGTCCTTCTGTAGCTGGACCGCCTGTTGGAAGGCCGTATCGGCTGCTGCGGACTGCTTCTGTTGGGCGGAGGTGACCAGCTTCTGCGTTTTGTTCGGATTGATGGTCAGCTCCTTGATGCGCTGCTGGGCAAGTGCAGCGTAGCTGCCCTTGGGCGCCACCGACACATACTTCTGGTACTCCTGCAGAGCCTTCGGACCCTGACCGAGATGCTCGTCAATCGCCGCCAGGAAGTACCAGTTGTCGGCTTCCCCCTTCGGGTCGATCGTTACTCCCTTCTGGAAGTTTTCCCGGGCATGAATGAAGTCGTCCATCGCCTGATAGGCGGCAGCCATGTTTGACCAGCCGTGTGCGTTGTTGGGAACGATATTCAGCGCCTTTTGATACAGGTCCACGGCGCCAGGCAGGTCGCCAGCACCGTGCTTCTTGATCGCCTCATCCATCAGAGGCGCTGCTTTCAGGTCATAGCAGGCGCTGAGAAGCTTTTTGTAGTCCTGATTCTTGGGATCCAGGGCGGTAGCCTTCTTGTACCATTCAATAGCGTTGTCGTAGTCACCTTTGGCCTGGTAGCAAGTGGCGATTGCGTAGTTGTATGACGGCTCCCTGGGCAACAGCTGCAGCGCCTTCTGGTACAGCGGCAGCGCATCATCGTATTTTTGAGCGGTCTGCTGCTTGATCGCTTCGTTGAAGGCGTTGCTTGCCTCGCCGGATACCTTCTGCTCAGCTTGAGTCTGCAGCTTCTGGGTGGCGTTCGGGTTCGCGGCCAGCAGCTTGATCCGATCACGGGCTAGATTGGCGTATTGCCTGGTGCCACCCACGGACAGGTACTTCTGGTAGTCCTGGATGGCTTTGGCGGACTGGCCGAAGTTTTCGTCGATTACGGCGATAAAGTAGTAGTTATCCACCTCGCCTTTGGGATCGATTGAGAGCGCCTTCTCGAAGGTGTCACGCGCCTGACCGAAATTGTCGTTGGCCTGCAAGGCCGCCGCCAGGTTTGTCCAACCGCGAGCGTTGTTGGGCACGATTGCCAGAGCCTTCTGATAGAGGTCGATGGCGCCCGCAAGATCGCCGGCGCCGTGCTTCTTAATCGCTTCGTCCATTAGCGGCCCGGCCTTCAGATCGTAGGCACCGTTGAGCAACTTTTGATAATCAGCGTTCTTGGGGTCGAGAGCCACCGCCCGCTTGTACCAATCAATCGCACTGTCGTAGTCCTGCTTGGCCTGATAGACAGTCCCGAGGGCGTAATTGTAGGCCGGCTCCTTGGCAAACAGGTCGACGGCCTTCTTATACAGCGCCAGCGCCTCGTCATACTTTTGTGCCTGCTGGAGCTTGATGCCCTGGTCAAAAGCATCACGGGCATCCTTGGCAGACTTGATCTCGCTGGAGGTCTGCAACTTCTGGATGTCGTTTATGTTGGCTGTCAGGGCCTTGACCCTGTCTTTAGCCGGTCCGGCATACTGTCCGGTGGCAGCCAGAGTGAGGTATTTCTGGTAGTCCTGCAATGCGGTGCGACCCTGACCGAAATTTTCGTCAATGGCACCGATGAAGTACCAGTTGCCAACCTCGCCCTTCGGATCGAGATCCAGCCCCTTCTGGTAGGCTTCGCGCGCCCCCTGGAAGTTGTCGGAGTTCTGGTAGGCGGTCGCCAGGTTGGTCCACAGCCTGGCATTCTTGGGGACGATCTGGAGGGCCTGCTCGTAGAGGTCAATCGCGCCAGGCAGGTCCCCGGCCGTATGCTTCTTGATCGCTTGCTCGACAATCGGGGCGGCCTTCAGGTCGATTGCTGCATCCAGAACCTTTGGATAATCCTTGTTCTTCGGATCGAGCTCAATCGCCTTCTGGTACCAACCTATGGCCAGATCCATATCGCCCTTCTGCTGGAAAAGCGTGCCGAGCCCGTACGGATAGGCTGACTCCTTGGGCTGCAAGTTGATAGCGTTCTGATAGAGTTTGATCGCTTCGTCGTAGCGTTTCTCTTGTTGGAGAGAGATTGCTTTCTGGTAGGAATCGGAAGCCTCCTTGATCTTGGCTATCTCGGCTTCGGATTTGATCTTGATCGTGTCCTTGATGTTGGCTGTGAGAGCCTTGATTCGTTCCTTGGCGAGCGGAGCATATTGACCGCTGGGGGCATCAGCCAGGTACTTCTTGTATCCATCAAGAGCCTCGGGACCACGATCAAAGTGCTCGTCTATGATCGAGATCAGATACTCATTACCCACCTGTCCCTTCGGATCCAGGTCAAAGGCTTTCTCGTACGCAGAGCGGGCCTTGGCGTAGTCTTCCCGGGCATAGTAGGCGCCGGCCAGGTTGAACCATAGCCCGGCGTTCTTGGGGCGTATGCCAAGGGCCTGTTGATAAAGCTCGATGGCCGAAGGATAGTCCTTCTCCTGATGTTTCCTCACCGCCTTTTCTATTATTGGGGCGGCCTTCAGCTCGTAAGCCGCCTCCAGCGCCTTTTTGTAATCCTCGTTTTTGTCGTCGATCGAGACAGCCTGACGATATTCAGCAATCGCTTGATCGAGATCCTTCTTGGCCTGGAAGGTGGCACCCAGGTTGAAGTGCGTGGCGGCATCTTGCGGGTTGGTGCGCAGGATCTCCTGGTACTTGGCGATGGCCTCGTCATACTTGCCGAGCTTGAATAGATCGACGGCAGCTTTAGCAGCGTCTGACGCGAGCTTTGCTTGCCTGGCATCGGTGGCCGCCTTAATCCCTTGCTGGGCAGCGGTGTTGCCAGCCTC
>Ga0066388_100000175_pt1 | contig 25432 bp, 27 predicted proteins | sample PanSoiMetaGPlot6_FD_64539 | JGI IMG/M metagenome (GOLD analysis project Ga0066388, IMG submission 64539) | Tropical forest soil microbial communities from Panama analyzed to predict greenhouse gas emissions - Panama Soil - Plot 6 (Hybrid Assembly) | ecosystem: Environmental > Terrestrial >...
AGTGGACCGACTTGATGAACGCCCTGTCGATCTTGATCTTGTCGAACGGGAACGCCAGCAGGTTGGAGAGCGATGAATAGCCGGTGCCGAAATCATCCATCGCGATACGCACGCCCAGCGCCTTGATCAGGCGCAGCGTGGACAGCGTGCGATTCAAGTCGCGAATCATCGCGGTCTCGGTGATCTCGAGTTCCAGTCTTCCGGGCGCGAGACCGGTCTCAAACAGGACGTCATTGAGCGTGTTTGCGAACGTCTCCGCGTGAATCTGCCGCGACGACACGTTGACGGCGACCGTGAACGACGCGCCTAAGCGCCGACGGAACGCCGGCTATCGCGCTGATGTCGCGTTGCAACTTGACACGGTTGTGACCGCCGTCACAATTGCATGTAACAAACATGGTTAAGCCGGAGAGCGCCGTGGCTCAGCGCGTTGCGCCGCCGTTTCGCGCCGACCACGTCGGCAGTCTGTTGCGTCCGCGCGCACTGCTCGATGCCCGCGCGCGGCGCGCGCGCAACGAGATTTCGGCGCAAGACCTGGAGCGACACGAGGACGAGGCAATCCGCGATGTCGTAAAGATGCAGAAGGACGTCGGTCTTCGCGTTGCCACCGATGGCGAATTCCGACGCGAGATGTGGCACACAGATTTCCTTGCCCAATTCATCAATGTTGAGGTCGTGCCGGGAAAAATCAAAGTGCGGTTCAGGTCCACGGAGGGCGAGACGGAGATCGAGCCGCCGGGTGCCGTGGTCACCGGCAAACTGGGCTGGCCGGCGGGCGGCATCTTCGTCAACCACTTCAAGTTTCTGAAATCGGTGGTGTTGGACGGGATCGCGCCAAAAATCACGATCCCGTCCCCGAGCACCATGCACTTTCGCGGCGGCCGCGCCGCGGTCGACCGGGCTGCGTATCCCGTGATGGCCGCTTTTTATGCCGATCTCGCGCGCGTTTACGCCGAGGAGGTGCGCGCGTTTGCGCAGGCGGGTTGCCGCTATCTTCAGATCGATGAGGTGAACCTCGCGTTCCTGTGCGACCCGAGGCTGCGCGCGGAGATCCGCACCTCGATCGGCGAAGATCCGGATCGTCTGCCGCGCACCTACGCGAACCTGATCAATGCATCGATCGCTAACCGCCCGAAGGACATGGTGGTGTGCCTCCATCTTTGCCGAGGCAACGCGGCGAGCAGCTGGCTCGCGCAGGGCGGGTACGATCCGGTCGCCGAGGTACTGTTCAACGAGGTCGGGGTCGACGGATTTTTTCTGGAGTACGATACTCCGCGCGCAGGCTCGTTCGAGCCGCTCCGGTTCGTGCCGCGGGGTAAGATGGTCGTGCTAGGGTTAGTCACCAGCAAGTGCGGCGCGATGGAGACGAAGGACGCGCTTAAGCGTCGCATCGAGGAGGCGGCGCGTTTCTGCCCGCTTGAACAGTTGGCGCTCAGCCCGCAATGCGGGTTTGCGAGCGGCGCGCCAGGCAACAAGATTTCGTTCGAGGACGAAGTCCGCAAGCTGCGCCTGGTGGTCGAGACGGCTGGCGAAGTATGGGGATGAGGGACCAACCCGCTGGGTTGGTACCGGCCGATCAGGCTTGGTTGAGCCGCGTCGCGATATTTGCGGTGTTCCTGGCGTCGGTCGGGGGAACCATTTGAACGATCAGCGACTTTAGGATGCGGGGCGCACAGTCGAAGGGGCCGCTGACCGTCTCGTCGAACGCGACACATTCTGATGGGTATGGCGGATTGCGATTCTGGATGCCGATCTGCATTGTGGCGTTGGTCGGAATCATCGTTTCGGCCGCCGTCGGGATTCGCTTCTACCGTCAGGAAATCGCCGCCGAGCAAAGTCTGCTGGAGCGCAGCGTCGACGCGCATGCCGGGCTCGTTCAGGAACGGCTGCACGAGCGCGACGTCCTAGCTCGAATTGCGGCGGCGATGTTTACCGCGCCACCTGCCATCGGCAGCGACCCACTGGTGGCCTTGCGCGCTCCCCTCCGCGCGCTCACGGTCGGTCCGGTGGCGGTGGAATGGATTCCACGCGTCGACCTCGCGCAGGCCGATCAGGCCCTGCAGGCGCTTGCAACCGCGGGGATGAACCCGCCACGCTTTCTTGGCCCCGATCTTAAGCCGCTCGATCCGCGTGCACTCGCGCGGCCAATTTACCCGGTAACCGACGTCGAACCGCGCACTGCGGAAAATCTGCGAATGCTCGGCTACGATCTGGGCGCCGATCCGCGCACGATGGCTGCGATCAACAACGCGTCTGAGGCGGGATCGCCGTTTGTGACCGATCCGCGTCCGCTGCGGCAGACGCCGCAGCATCTCGGGGTTGTTCTCTTCGTTCCGGTCTTTCGGAGTGGCGACCAACGATCTCCGGCGGGTTTTTTGAGTTTTGCGTATCGGCTCGATCAATTGCTGGCCTACCTCGGCGACCCCTATCCGCTGATCGTCACCTTTGTGGATCCGGATAATCCCGATGGGCCCCCGCTCTTCAGCGTTGCGCCTGCCAACGCGCGCGGTGCCAAAGCCGAGGAGAATCCGGCGCGTGAGTCCAACGCGCGTAAGCGCGATCTCCAATTCGGAAATCGGCAATGGACGGTCTTCTATCAGCCCGCACGCACACCCGGATATCGCGCCTTGCTGCTTGCGGCCAATGCCGCTGCCATCGGGCTCGCGCTGACCAGTATCATCGTCGGGTTATTTGGCTACGTGGTCCACAACAACCTGCGGCTCAGCAACGAAGTCCAATCGCGCATCGCCGTTGAGCAAAGGTTGAACTCGGTCATTCGCGAGCTCAACCATCGCGTCAAAAACATGCTCGCCGTCATACAATCGATCGTCGTTCGCAGCTTGCGCTCGGGGACGATCGTTGACGAGGCCCGCGAGCTGGTCGCCGGCCGCCTGCAGGCGATGTCGCATGCCGTCTCGCTGTTGACGGAAACCGAGTGGCAGGGGATCAATCTGCGCGACCTTTTCTCCGCCCAGGTGCTGCCGGTGACAACGCGCGTCGCAATCGACGGGCCGGACGTCATCATCGGCGCGCGCGCCGCGCAGGCACTCTCGCTGTTGCTGTTTGAGCTTTCGGCCAATGCGGCCAAACACGGCGCACTATCGACGCCGAACGGGACGGTCAAAGTAAGATGGTCGGTCGAAGGCGCGGGTACGGACGCGGAGTTTCGCTTTCGGTGGGAAGAGCTCGGCGGATTGAAGCCGGCAGATCCGCAATATTCCGGTTTCGGGCATATCGTTCTCGATCGCGTTGCGCCGGAGGCCGTTCGCGGCGCCGCCAAGCGGTTCTACGCGCCGTCCGGGTTCGTTTACGAACTCGAGGCTCCGGTCTCGGGCCTGGGGGGCAAAGCAGACGACGATTAGTTAGCGGCCGCTTCCGCCAGCGACCACGGCACGGCTCGCCTGATCCGGCCCGAAGTCATCAACGCCTTCGATCGACAGCAATTCGGCGAGCTTGACCCGCGCGCGGTTGACACGGCTTTTGACCGTGCCGACCGCGCATCCGCAGATCTCGGCGGTTTCTTCGTAGGAAAAACCGGAAGCGCCGATCAGGATCAGCGCCTCACGTTGGTCGGGTGGCAATTTTGCGAGCGCCTGTTGAAACTCCTGAAACTCGATGTGGCTGTTCTGCTCGGGATGGGTCTTGAGCGTTTCAGCAAATCGGCCGTCGCTGTCTTCAACCTCGCGCCGGCGCTTGCGGTATTCCGACCGGAATAGGTTGCGCAGAATCGTGAAGAGCCAAGCCGGAAGGTTGGTCCCGGGTTCGAACGAATCGATGTTGGCCAACGCACGCAAGAGCGTCTCCTGCACGAGATCGTCGGCCCTATCTACGTTGCCGGACAGCGATATGGCGAACGCGCGCAGGCTCGGCAGGGTCGCGAGGATCCCGTCGCGGACCGATCGGTCTCCACCTTTGCCGGTTCGATTACTGGACATTCAAGTCTTGTCCTCGTCGTCCCGCTGATCGAGCTTCTTGAGCAATTCGGTGAAACGATCAGGAATGCCCTGTGCCATGACGTCGTTGTACATGGCGCGCAATTGCTGACCGATGCGATCCTGAATCTGGCGGCCGAGGGCTGCTTGTTTTGGGGAAACGTCTGAAACTTGCATTTTCGATCCGGATTTTGCCGGCTTGCGTTCGTTCATATCTTTAACCCCCTTGCCGGCGGACCAGCCGAGGCGCTCTCCGTGGTATGAAGAACCCGCTACTCCACTCCGGGTTCCAAAAATGGAACTCCTCGTAGCGTTAGGCGTTTAAACTGTCACCGTGCTCCGAAAAGGGGGATGCTTGGTGTCTAGATCCGAAACGGTAGCTAAATACCTGCCATTCCTGCGGCGTTATGCGCGCGCCCTGACAGGGACGCAAGCCTCGGGCGATGCCTACGTGGCCGCCACGCTGGAGGCGCTTGTCGAGGACGGGTCGGTGCTCGAAGCCGGTCGCAACCCGCGGGTTGCGCTCTTCAAGTTGTTCACCAAGATATGGAAATCGGTCGCGCTCAACGCGTCGAACGAGTCACCGGATAATGTGCGGCCGCCCGAGCAGCGGCTTGCGAATCTGACCCCGATGCCGCGGCAAGCGTTCCTGCTGATGGCGCTGGAAGGGTTCTCCGAAGAGGACGCGGCGGAAATCCTGGACTGCGACGTGGCCGAATTGCGCCGACTTGTCGACGAGTCCGGGCGCGAACTCGCGGCTGAGATCGCGACCGATGTCTTGATCATCGAGGACGAGACCTTCATCGCCATCGACCTGGAAACGCTGGTCGACAGCCTTGGGCATCGGGTGATCGGCGTTGCGCGCACCCACGCGGAAGCCGTCAAGCTTGCTAAAGCCAAGCAGCCGGGCCTTATCCTCGCGGACATTCAACTCGCTGACGGCAGCTCGGGTCTCGATGCCGTCAATGAGTTGCTGCGGTCCTTCGAGGTGCCGGTCATCTTTATCACCGCCTATCCGGAGCGCTTCCTCACCGGCGAGCGGCCGGAGCCGGCGTTCCTGATCTCAAAGCCATTCCAGCCCGCGATGGTGTCTGCGATCGCGAGCCAGGCATTGTTCTTTGAACGCAACGCCAAGCAACGCGCGCGGCGAATCCCGGCCTAAGACCGGCGTCAACACCTGCATCGCAGCTCATGGTACCGGGGCACGGGTCGCCACCGGGCCGCGACGTCGTCTGCAGGAATTTGCCCGGCCATAGCGTCCCGCCAGGAAAAGTGAGCGGCTTCGGCAAAAAATTTGGGCGTAGCCGACATATCGACTACGCCCAGAGGGTGGCCGGCCAAGCACGGGGGGCTTGGGGGGATGGGAATGGCCGGTCGCTATGTCAATGCGACCCCCGGCGGTTGGTTCCCGGCCGCCGGCGATTTTTTGACCCACTGTGACAGGAATGAAAGGGCCCACCCGAACTGGTATCCCGCGACCGCCCGAGGGCAGCGCGGGACGGAACCGCCTTCGACGACCGGCCGGATGGGCGAGCCGGGACAACGCACGCAAGCGGCGACAGCGGAACCGAGCCGCGCTCGTTGTCAGTCGTAGCGCCCCGATGCTAAGTTTTTTCGATGTCGAAAATCCTGGTTGTCGAAGACGATTCGCTGGTGCGAGCGCTGGCCGTCGATTTCTTGTCGGAACTCGGCTTGGCGGCCGAGGAGGCAGGGTCGGCCGCAGAGGCGCTCGTCAAGATCGCCGACCCCGACATCACCGGGCTAGTCATCGACATCGGGTTGCCCGACCAGGACGGCGATGAGATCGCGTCCGGGTTTCGCCAAACGCATCCACATCTCCCGATCATCATTGCAAGCGGGCGGGGCGAAGCCGAGCTCACTCAGAAATTTGCCGGTGACGCCCGTATTCGCGTCGTGAGCAAACCTTATACGCTCGACAGCCTCGAGCAGGCGCTCAAGGCGGTGGGAATTCCGCCTGGACGTTGAGCCTCGTGCGGGGCGCCGGCCCGCCCTTCATGACCAGCAATCATCGGCCACATGCCGATCTTTCATGAGATGCCCGTAGGTCATGCGATAAATCTCATGCGTCTGCATGGAGAGCGTCTTTGCCGGATGGTGCGCCATACGATGTGGTGGTTGTCGGCTACGGCCCGACCGGGATGCTCGCCGCGTTGCTGCTCGGGCGCGCCGGCCACTGCGTCGCGCTGATCGAGCGCTACACCACGCTCTACAATCTCCCGCGTGTCGGCATCGTGCACGACGACGTGCTGCGCATGTTTCAGGACGTCGGCATCAACGAGAAGATCGCGCCCGCCACGTTTTTCCTCCCGGTCTACGAACTCGCCAGCCACGGACGCATCCTGTTGTCCAATGAGGTGGCGCGGCAGGCGACCCACGGTTGGCCCGAAATGACTTCGATCTACCAGCCGGCCTTCGAGGCTGAGCTCGATCTCGTCGTGAGGGCCTTGCCGAGCGTCGACGTGCTGCAAGGGCAAACGGCGATGGCGCTCGCGCAGGACGGCGAGCGCGTGGTGGTGACGGTGCACGATCAGGGCGGGACGCAGCGCAAGATCGAAGGGCGTTGGCTCATCGGTGCCGACGGCGGTAACAGCGTTGTCCGTCAAGTCCTCAATGTCGCGTACGAGGATCTCGGCTTTGTCCAGGACTGGTTGGTGATCGACGCCCGTGCCAAACGCCCGCCACGACCCGATCTGCCGTTCTTGCGCCAGTTTTGCGAGCCGACGCAGCCCGGCATGACCATGCAGATGGGTCCGCACCATCGCCGCTGGTCGTTCATGATTTTTCCGGGAGAGTCGGCGGAAACCGCGGTCAAGCATGAGAACGTCTGGCGCAGGCTCGACCGGCCTGAAGGGGCGACACCGGATGAATTCGAGTTGATCCGCGTTGCCTCATACAAATTCCAGTCGCTGATCGCGCGGCGGTGGCGCGTCGGCCGGGTGTTTCTCGCCGGCGATGCCGCCCATCAGATGCCGCCGTTTCTGGCGCAAGGGTTGTGTTCCGGTTTCCGCGACGCCCACAACCTTGCCTGGAAACTCGACCTCGTGCTGCGCGGGATCGCGACGCCGACATTTCTCGACACCTATATGGCCGAGCGCGAACCCAATGCGCGCGCCACCGTGATCGAAAGCATGCGCGTCGGCCAGAACGTCAACGAGCGCGACCCCGAGAAGGTCAGGAAGCGCGATGAGCAACTGCTCGCGCTGCAAGCCGCCCGAAAGGCATCGACGGGCGGCAAGCAGCTGATCGCGTTCCGGGTGCCCGGGCTCGAAGCCGGCTTCATCGCCCGTGGGGCGCGGGCCGCCGGCGCCGCGTTTCCGCAGGCTCAGGTCCGCTTGGACGGGCAGGAAGGGCGCTTTGACGACATCGCGGGCCGTGGCTTCATGATGCTCGCCCGTCACGGCGATCCGAGTAATGCCCTGTCGACTGGGGACCGCGCTTTCTGGGCCGCGCTCGGCGGCAAGTCCGTCTCTTTGGATGGTGCGGCCGGTGGTCTCGTCGATCAGGAGGCACAATATATGCGTCTACTGGATGAGCACGGCTGTGACGTGCTGATCACGCGGCCGGACTATTATATGTTCGGAGCCTGCACGTTCGCGCAATTGCCCGCAGTGCTCGCCGATATGCGGGCGCAGCTCGGCACCGGACAGTAGGACGGGTTGAGCGCAGCGAAATCCATCAATGTTTGCGACATGAAACGATGGGTTTCGCCTTCGGCTCAACCAATCCCGACTGGCTTCGTGGCTACCTGATCGGCGGGGCGTACTGAATGCCGCCGCGGTTCCATAAATTGTTCTCAGCGCGCGGAATCCCAAGCTTTGATGCGGATCCGACGTTACGCGTGAAGATCTCGCCGTAGTTCCCGACCTGCGCGATGATGCGTGCAACCCAATCCTTGGTCAGACCGACCTGCTCGCCGAAGTTGCCGTCATTGCCGAGAAGCCGCATGACGTCGGGCTTGGTCGACGTCTTGGCGGCATCGAGCGTGTCTTTGCCGACTCCCAGCTCCTCCGCGTTGAGCAGGGCAAACAGCGTCCATTTAACAATCTCAAACCACTGATCGTCTCCCTGCCGCACGGCCGGTCCGAGCGGCTCCTTGGAAATCACGTCGGGCAGCACCACGTGGTCGGCGGGATTCTTGAGCGACAGCCGCTCGGCATACAGCCCCGACACATCCGTCGTCAGCACATCGCAACGGCCGGAATCGTACGCGCTCAAGGCTTCCGCGGCGGTCGGCAGCGCGACGGCCTCGTACGGCATGTTGTTGGTCGTGAAGAAGTCCTTGAGATTGAGTTCAGTCGTTGTGTTGCTTTGCACGCAGACTTTCTTGCCGCCGAGCTCGAGTGCCGAGCCGATATTGAGCGCATTGCGCACCATGAACCCTTGGCCGTCATAGTAGAGCACGCCGGCGAAATTGAGCTTGTCGTCGGTCTCGCGCGACATGGTCCAAGTCGAGTTGCGGGCGAGCACATCGATCGTGCCCGCCTGCAGTACCCGGAAGCGCTCACCGGTCGAGAGCGGGAAGAACTTCACCTTGCTCGCGTCATTGAAGATCGCTGCCGCCAGTGCCCGGCAGAAATCGACGTCGAGGCCCGACCAATTGCCCTTGTCGCCGGCGAGCGAGAACCCATAAAGCCCCTGGCTGACCCCGCAATTGAGCGCACCGCGATCCTTGATCGCCTTGAGGGTTTGCGCCTGTGCACCCGTCGCGCTCAGCACCACGACAGCCGCAATGCCGAGCAAATGCACGATTTTGGTCAGACTACGCATGCGCAAGCCTCGCTCTCGATAAAGCTACGGACGGGAAAGCCGACGGTGCGGAGCACGCCGTCAACCGCTGCGGATCAATCATCGCAAGAATTCGTTGTTGTCCCCGCCGGCGTGGCGGCGAACCACGCAACGCCTCACAGCACCGGCGTCTGCCGGATCACCACTTTGGTTCCGATCGGGACGCGATCGTAGAGGTCAATGATGTCCGGGTTGACCAACCTGAAACAGCCGGACGAGACCGCGGAGCCGATCGTTTCCGGCGCGTTGGTGCCATGCAGGCGATAGACCGTCGTCCCGAGATAGAGCGCGCGGGCGCCCATCGGATTGCCGGGGCCGCCGGCCATGAAGCGAGGTAGATAGGGTTGGCGCTGAATCATTTCGGGCGGCGGCGTCCAGTCGGGCCATTCCTGCTTGCGCGTGATGTTGACGAGCCCGGACCACTGGAAGCCTTCCCGTCCAACGCCGATACCGTAGCGCAGCGCGCGGCTGTTGCCCTGCACCAGATAGAGATAGCGCGACGGCGTGTCGACAATGATGGTCCCCGGCGCTTCCGTGCTGCGGAAGAAAACAACCTGACGCTGGAACTGCGGCGGCAGCTGTTCCTCGGCCGGCGTGGGCACGTAGCCGGGGCGCTCGTCATCGCGCGACGCCTGCGCGGATGCGGCGCTCGCAAACATGACGGTCACCGCCGCAATGGCGGCGCAAGCTGTGAATGCGCGCATTGTAATCACCACCTCGCAATGTCTGTTAGGAAACAGCCCCCGTGCCTCATCCCTTAGCACAACTGCCTGCCCGCACCAGCCGTCAAGCGACCGTTCCGGGTCCTGGGCCGTCACGGGGCGTCCTGTGTGTTCGTGATTTGGGCGCTTTTTGTGACCGAACCGGCGCCCATTCGGTTCATCGCGGCCTTCCGTTCGGCCGCCGCCGGTGGGCCGGCCGCGGCCTGCCCACGCGGGACTGAGGTCGTGCGTCGCAGCCTGAAACGTCTGACTAAAATTGACCTTCACCAACCGCATCAGTACGGTCCCGGCAAGCGACGGGTCGATGCAAGGGAGGATAGCCATGCAAAGAGTAATCGTCGGGCTTACGGGCCTGGCAGCTGCGGCGGTGCTCGCGGTCGCGCCGGCACATGCCGATGGCACGGTGAAGATCGGATTGATCATGACCTACTCGGGTCAGTTCGCCGATGTTGCCACCATGATGGACAACGCCATCAAGCTCTACATGAAGCAACACGGCGACACGGTCGCCGGCAAGAAGATCGAATTGGTGCGCAAGGATTCCGGCACCGGCGGCACCGCGCCGGACGTTGCCAAGCGCCTCGCGCAGGAACTCGTCGTACGCGATAAGGTCGATATCATCGCGGGATTCTCGCTTACGCCCGAAGCGCTGGCGGCTGCCGACGTCGGGACCGAAGCCAAGAAGCCGATGGTCATCACCAACGCGGCCACTGCGATCATCACGACCCGCTCGCCGTACTTCGTGCGGACCTCGACGGCGCTGCCGCAACCGATCGGAACCTTGGGCGGCTGGGCGGCCAAGAACGGAATCAAGCAGGCCTACACCATGGTGTCGGATTACGGGCCGGGCATCGACTCCGAGGGAGCATTCCAGAACGCGTTCAAGCTGAACGGCGGCCAGATCGTCGGTTCGGTGCGCTTTCCGGTGGCGAACCCGGATTTCTCCGCGTTCGCGCAACGCCTGAAGGACGCCAATTCCGAGGCGGTCTTCATCTTCGTGCCGGGTGGCGAGCAGCCCGCCGCGCTGGGCAAGGCGCTGGCGGAGCGCGGGATCACTCCCAAGACCATGAAGGTCATGAGCAGCGGTGAACTTACCAACGACGACGCCCTCAAGGGCCTGGGTGACGCCGCCCTCGGCATCATCAGCGGCTGGACCTACGATCACCGCCACAAGTCGGCGCTCAACGCCGAGTTCGTGAAAGGCATGAACGAGCTCCTTGGCGGCCGCAACCCGGACCAGTTCGCGGTCAGCGCCTATGACGGCATCCACCTTATCTACGAGGCGCTCAAGAAGACTAACGGCAACACCGACGGCGATGCGCTGATCAACGCAATGAAGGGGATGGCCTGGGAGAGCCCGCGCGGTCCGATTTCGATCGATCCCGAGACGCGCGACATCGTCCAGACCATCTACCTGCGCCGGGTCGAGAATATCAACGGCCAGCTCGGCAACGTCGAGTTCGACAAGGTCGAGAAGGTCAAGGATCCGGTGAAGGAGAAGATGAAGGCGGACGGCAAGCTGACCGCCGACGGCCTCGCGAAGTAGACGACGGGCAGGCTCTGCAAGCATCGGTCCGCCGTGATCGCACGTCACATCAGCCTCCTGTTCGACGGCTTTGCCTACGGGATGCTGTTGTTCGTGTTGTCGGTCGGGTTGTCCGTGACGCTCGGGATGATGAATTTCGTCAACCTGGCGCACGGCACCTTTGCGATGATCGGCGGCTACACGACGGTCATGCTCATGCGCTCGGCCGGGTGGCCGTTTTTCGCCACCCTGCCGGTCGCCTTCATAGGCGCCGCAGCGGCGAGCGTCGTACTCGAGCGCGTGCTCTATCGCCGGCTCTATCGCGCCAGCGATCTTGACCAGTCGCTGCTGACCATCGGGATCGTGTTCGTCTCGATCGCCGCGGCGGCTTACGTGTTCGGCACCGGGCAGCAGCCGGTGCAGCTGCCTGGTTATTTGCGCGGCCGCATCGAATTCGGCGATTTCAGCTTCGGCCTCTATCGGATGTTCCTGGTGGCCTCGGCGCTGGTGATCACCGGGCTGCTCGTGCTCGGGCTCGAATACACGCGCTTTGGCGCGCGCGTGCGCGCGTGCGTGGACAATCAGCGCATGGCGCGCGGGCTCGGGCTTAATGTCGATGCCGTGTTCTCCATCACCTTTGCGCTCGGCAGTGGACTCGCGGGGCTCGGCGGCGCGCTCGGCATCGAGATCGTCGGCCTCGATCCCAACTTCGCGTTCAAATACCTGGTGTACATGCTGATCGTGGTCGCGGTCGGCGGGCTTGCGTCGATCCGCGGGGCGTTCGTCACCGCGGCGATGCTGGGGGTCATCGACATCGTGAGCAAATACTACGTGCCCGAGATCGGGGCGTTCGTTCTCTATTTTGTCATGGTGAGTTTTCTGGTGTGGCGGCCGGCTGGCTTGTTTGCGAGGCGCACGTGAGCGTCACGGCCGCACCCGCGATCGGCACATTCAATCCGCGCGATCTGCTGCGCGCGCAGGTCAAATGGCGCCATCTGGAGACGCTGTTCTGGCTTGCAACGCTGCTGCCGTTCCTGGTGGCGCCGAGCTATCTTGTGCTGGGCAGCCAGATCGCGATCGCCGCGCTGTTCGCGCTCTCGCTCGATCTGATCGTTGGATACAGCGGCCTGGTCTCGCTCGGCCACGCCGCGTTCTTCGGATTTGGCGCCTATACGGCTGGGCTGCTCGCCAAGGCGGGCTGGGGCGAGCCGATCACCGGCCTGATGGCGGCCGCGATCGCCGCCATGGTGCTCGGCTATCTGACGAGCTTCATCATCGTGCGCATCAGCCACTTCGCGCTCATCATGGTAACGCTCGGACTTTGCCTCCTGCTCTACGAAGTCGCCAACAAGGCGCACTGGCTCACCGGCGGAGACGACGGCCTGCAAGGCGTGCGGATGTGGCCGCTGCTCGACATGTTCCGCTTCGACCTCTACGGCCGCACCGCCTATGCGTATTCGCTTGTCGTTCTGTTTGGTTCGTTCCTGATCCTGCGCCGGTTGATCAATTCGCCGTTCGGGCTTTCGCTGCGCGGCATTCGGGAAAACGCGCGCCGCATGCCGGCCATCGGCTCGCCCAGCAGCAATCGAATCCGGACCGTCTACATCATTTCGGGGACGTTCGCCGGAATCGCCGGCGGTTTGCTGGCGCAGACGACCGAGTTCGTCGCGCTCGATGCACTCAGCTTCCAGCGCTCCGCCGAAATTCTCGTGATGCTGGTGCTGGGCGGCGCCGGGCGGCTCTATGGCGGGCTCGTCGGTGCCCTCATCTTCATTGTGGCGCGCGACCAGCTCGCCGATATGAACCCGCAATATTGGTATTTCTGGCTCGGTCTCCTGCTGATCGCCGTCATCGTCTTCCTGCCGAACGGCATCCTCGGCGGCTGCGCGCGATTGTTGGCCCGCTGGCGGAGGCGAGCGTGAGCACGCCCGCGCTCGCGACCCGGGCACTCGACAAAAACTTCGCCTCACTCGTGGTCGCCCGCGGGATCGAGATTTCTCTTCCCAAGGGCGCGCGCCATGCACTGATCGGGCCCAACGGCGCCGGCAAGACCACGCTGATCAACCTGATCACCGGGATGGTGCGGCCGGACGGCGGCCAGATTCTGCTCGACGGCGACGATATCACCGGCCTGGAGCCGGCGGCACGGGTCAAACGCGGACTGGTGCGCACGTTCCAGATCAACACGCTGTTTCCCAACCTGAGCGCGCTCGAAGCCGTGACACTCGCGGTCTGCGAACGGCGCGGCGAAGCCGGCACCTGGTGGCGCAGTCTGCCGACCTACAATGCGGCGATCGAGGAGGCCTACGGCATCCTCGCGACCCTCATGCTCGCGGCTGACTGTGAGCGGCCAACCCGGCAGCTCGCCTATGGCCAGCAACGGCTCTTGGAGATCGCTCTCGCGCTGGCGGCGCGTCCCAAGGTCCTGCTGCTCGACGAACCGGCTGCGGGCGTGCCGAAGGATGAGAGCGGCGAGTTGTTCAAGGCGGTTGCCGGCATATCATCCGACATCACCGTCCTGTTCATCGAGCACGACATGGAACTGGTATTCCGGTTCGCAACCCGCATCATCGTCATGGTGTCGGGCGCAATTCTGGTCGAGGGTACGCCGGCAGAGATCGCCGCCAATCAGCGCGTGCGCGACGTCTATCTGGGCCAGGCGCATCATGGCTGACGCGCTGCTCACCCTGACTGACGTTCGCGCCGGTTACGGCGATTCAGTCGTGCTGGACAAGGTTGCATTCGAACTGCCGGAGAACGGCAGCCTCGCGGTGCTTGGCCGCAATGGCGTCGGCAAATCCACGCTGTTTCTCACCATCATGGGTCTGACCACGTTCCGGCGCGGCGCGATCGTCTGGCGCGGACGCGATATCACGCGGCTCACCCCGCACCGGCGCGCGCTTTTGGGTATCGGCTGGGTAGCGCAGGAGCGCGAAATCTTTCCATCGCTCACAGTTGAAGAGAATCTGGACGTCGCGTCGCGCCCAGGCCCGTGGGACATCGCGCGCGTCACTGATCTGTTCCCCCGGCTTGGCGAGCGACGCCGGAACATGGGCAACCAGCTCTCCGGGGGCGAACAGCAGATGCTGGCGATCGCGCGCGCCCTGATGACCAATCCGGCGCTGCTTCTGCTGGATGAGCCGCTGGAAGGCTTGGCCCCGATCATCGTCGAGGAACTGACCGCCGCCATTCGCCGGATGATTGAAGAAAGCGGTACCGCCATCATCCTTGCAGAGCAGCATGCCGAAATTGCCTTGTCGCTCACCCGCGACGTGCTGGTACTTGAGCGTGGCGCGATCGTCCATCGCGGACGATCCGAGGCTATGCTCAAGGATGCGGCGACGCTCGATCAATTCATCGGCTTGCGCCTCACCGAGCGCGTCAGTGGTTAGGGCGTGTTCCCGCGAACCTCGGGGACGTACGCAGGCACATAGGGAGTGAAGTATGCACAGCACCGACCGGATTCTCACGACCCACGCCGGCAGCCTGCCGCGGCCCAACGACGTGGTCGAAATGGTGCGCGCCCGGGCGCGCGGCGATCGTCGCGATGATGCCGCCGATGCCGCCCGGTTGCGCGGCGCCGTCGCCGAGGTGGTGCGCAAGCAGGCCGATATCGGGCTGGACATCGTCGATGATGGTGAATTCGGCAAGCCGAGCTTCGTGACCTATGTGCGCGAGCGGCTCGGAGGTTTGACTGAGGTCGGCCCCGCGCGCAGCAATCCGTGGGGCGGTTCGCGCGACGCGCTCGCGTTTCCGGATTTCTACCGCAAGCAGGGCACATCGGTGAGCCGCCTGCCGCTCACCGGCGCCACTGCGCGGATCACCTACACGGGAACCGTCGCGCTCAAAACCGATCTCGAAAACCTGAAGGCGGCGATGCAGGGGCTCGATATTGCGGGCGCGTTCGTGCCGTCGATTTCGCCCGCCAACATCGAGAACTGGAACGAAAATCACTACTACAAGACGGCTGAGGAATATCTCACCGCCATCTGCGACGCGATGCACGAGGAATACAAGGCGATCGTCGACGCCGGTTTCTATCTGCAGATCGACGACCCGCGGCTTGTCACCTATTACATGTTGCAGCCGAACGCTTCGGTGGCCGACTGCCGCAAATGGGCGGCGCAGCGGGTCGAGGCGCTCAACTACGCGCTGCGCGACATTCCGCCGGAGAAGGTGCGCTATCACACCTGCTACTCGATCAACATGGGCCCGCGTCTGCACGACATGCAGGCGAAGGACATCGCGGACGTAATCCTGAAGATCCGCGCCGGCGCGTTTTCGTTCGAGGCGTCGAACCCGCGCCACGAGCACGAATGGGCGGTGTGGTGCGAGGCCAAGAAACCGGCCGACACGGTGCTGATTCCGGGCGTCGTCACCCATTGCTCGGTGCTGGTCGAACATCCCGAGCTGGTGGCCGAGCGGCTGGTGAAATACGCCAATGCGGTCGGGCGCGAGAACGTGATCGCGGGCACCGACTGCGGGTTTGCGACCTTCGCGGGCTCGGACGAAATCGACCCGGCCATCGCCTGGGCAAAGCTCACCGCGCTGGTCGAAGGGGCCGAGATCGCGAGCGGGCGGCTGTGGGGCAGCCGCTCGAAGTCGGCCGCCTAGTGCCCCGTTTCCGAAGTTCGTGATACATTGCAGCATTCTCCGACACGAACTTCGGAAACAAAGGGGCACTAGCAAGTATTTGACTCTAGTGCCGCTTATCGATTTGAAGTTCCTGATCGAGCTTGCGGTAGGTGATGCAGGAACTTCAAATCGGCGGCACTAGCATGGCGGTCTACGTCGACGACGCGATCTGGGCCTGGTCGGGCTGCCGCTGGTGTCACCTGTTGGGTGACGACCTCGACGAGCTGCATCGGTTTGCCGCGTTGCTCGGCCTCAAGCGCACCTCGTTTCAATGCGCGCCGAAGACCGCAACCCCGCACTACGATCTGACCGGGTTTGAGCGGGCGCGGGCGGTGCGGCTCGGCGCCGTCGTGTGCAACCGGCAACAGATTGTCATCGTCAGCCGGCGGGCGCGGGCGAATTTGCGCCCGCGCTAGCGCGATTGCGGCCCCGACCGGGCCGAATCCGCTAGTGATTCCATCTGGATCGCACGCCCCCTCGGGAGTTGTTGCGGTGGCGCAACAGGCCCGCGAATTCACCGTCTTGCGGGCATTGCCCGGGTGCGTTCACGCCAGACGGCACCTAAAATGCGCGCCGGGAATTGGTGGGGGGTAACATGCGCACAGCATTGCTTGCAGCGAGCGCGCTTGCGGTCGCGTTGGTCGGACAAGCGGCGGCCGCCGACTTGCCGGTGGTGCCGGCCTATCGGGCTGCGCCCGTACTGATCGGCTACAATTGGAACGGCGTCTACATGGGCGCCAACGTCGGCTGGTCGGGCGCTCGATCCAACGTCTCGTGGACGCCGAACCTCTCGTCATTTGCGGGCGACGGCGCCGCCATTGCGGCGGCCTCAGCGAACCGCCTGACGTCCAACAGCGTCACCGGCGGTGCTCAGGCCGGCTACAATTGGCAGTCCGGCAATTTCCTCGCCGGTCTTGAAGGCGACGTCAGCTTCATGAACAACAACGCGCAGTTCAACACGACCGCGCCGAACCTGTCCGAATCCGCGCAGATGAATTGGCTGGTCACGGTTCGGCCGCGCGTCGGATACGTGTGGGACAATTGGCTGTTCTACGCCACCGGCGGCTGGGCGTACTCCAGGGTCACCTTCAACGACGCGGTCCTGAGCTCTGCAGGCCAGATCGGAACAACGTTCCAGCGGAACAAAAGCGGTTATGCGGTGGGTGCCGGCGTCGAATACGGCATTGCCGGCGGGTGGAGCGCAAAGCTCGAGTACCTGTATGTGAACCTCGGTTCGGTCGATGGCTTCATGGGCCCGGGCGCGATCATCGGGGTCAATCACGATATGGTCGACAACATCGTACGGGTCGGCATCAACTATCGGTTCGGCGGCGAACGCGAAGTCGTGGTGAAGTACCCGTAAGCGGGGCTATTCTCCCCGCGTGCGGGGAGAAGCAGCATGAAGCGGGCGTTGCTCGCGCTCGGCCTGATCGCGTTTTCAATCCCGTCCGCACGCGCCATCGTCGGCGATGCCCCGCTCGCCGACGAGACGATTGCCCGTTACGCCGTGATGGTGCAGACCCCGCACGGACGATGTACCGGTGTCGTGCTTGCGCAAGACTTGGTGCTGACAGCCGCGCACTGCGTGTACGCTACCCACTTCGTCGGAATTTTTGGGCCCGTCGCAGGCAGGCTCTTTCGCCTCGCCGAGGTAATGCAGACGGTGCTCCACCCGCTCTACGATCCGGCCAAGGACAAAGGCAGGGTCGCCGACCTCGCTCTGCTGAAGCTTGGAAAGCCGCTGCGCAATACGTTCGGGCCTGCGTTTTTAAGTCCACGGCCAGTTCCGCCGCGTGCCCGCGTCGTGCTGGTCGGTTACGGAATGAGTAGCGCCGGCAATCGAACGACGAGCGGCACGGCCCGGATGACCATGCTGAGGGTCCTCAATCAATTGAACAACCTGCTCATGCTGTCCGACGACACGCCGAGCGCGGCGGGCGTGCGGCTCGGCGGCTGCGGCGGGGACTCTGGCGCTCCCGCATTTGCGATTGCCGGCGGGGTGCCGACACTCGTCGGCATTGTGTCGGCGGGGGAACAGAATTGCAGCGGGGCGACGTTCGCCACGCCGCTTTGGCCCTATCGCGATTGGCTCGTCGAGACGGCGAGCAAGCTCGGCTCGCCGCTCAGTCCGTGATGCAAACGGGGCCCCGGATCACGCGATGGCGCTGCGCGTCACGCGGTCCGGGTAAACGGCCAAAACCTCACGCGGCGTTGGTCGAGATCGAGCTCTCATAGACCTTGGTGCCCATGCCGCTGTCGGCGAAGATGCCGTGGTCGGCGATCCACTTGAAGGTCTCGTCGAACACTTCCTTGGTATAGGGCTCGAACACGATGCGCTCGCCCGGACCCCAGCGGCGCGTGTCCATGATGGCGTGATAGCGGGCCGGAAATTCCTTCTTGTAGTAGTGCGTGTAGCGGTCGGGCCGCAGGTCGATGTCGCGCTGCGCGCGCTTGAGCGCGCGGAAGAACTTGCGCACGTCCTCCGGATCGGGATTGCCGGTGATCATAGTGGTGATCATGAACGTGGCGTCGATGATCTTGCGGAACCCAAGCTGCTCGGCGAGATAGTAAGGCCCGCTGAACAGCGTCGCCGCCGGCACTTTCCTGTCGACCAGCAATTCCAGCCGCTTGAACAGCATGCCGTCGTTGAACGACAGGTTGATCTTGTCGGCCGGCATGAACTGTTCGAGCGCCTGGATGGTCGCGTAGTGGCTGCCGGACTGGTAGCCGACCGAGATCGGCACGCCGGCGAGGTCCTCGGGTTTCTTGACCGGCGAGTCCGCCGGGACGAACACGCCGGCCGGCGAGACCGAATAGACATCCGGGTAGAGCTTGCCGTGGCCGGTCGAGGCGGCAACGCCGACGGTCCAGTGGCAGGCGCAGCTGATGTCGGAAGTGCGGCCCTGCTCGAACGACTGGTAGGCGCCTTTCTTGACGCCCTGGTCGTGGATCTTGCCGCCGGTCTTTTGCACCTCTTCCTGGAACACGTAGTCCAGGCCCTCATCCTTGAAGTAGCCCTTCTCCTCGGCGACCCATTCCTGCAGCCGGAAGTGCGGCTGGATCACGAATTTCGACATGTGGTCCTCCCTTGTGCTCCGTTGTGCTGCGCTCAGCAGCAGTTTCCGCGATGCTCGGCAACGCGCCGAGCCTTGATCATCTTGACGTGGTCATCCATGAGCTGCCGCGCGCCGGCGGCGTCGCGCATCTCGATCAGCGCGGCGAGCTCCTTGTGCACCTCGAGCACGCGCCGCGCGACCTTCGCGGTCAGCGTGCGGTTGCGGCGCGGCCACGACACGTGATGCAGCGAGATGAACTGGGTCACCAGCACGCGATTGTGCGAGGCTTCCGCCACCGCGAGGTGGAACTCGAGGCTCACGCGCGTGAACGCCTCGTTGTCGCCGAGCATCGCCTCGGCGTCGGCGAGCAGGGCGCGCAGCCTGGCATGATCGGCGGCGGTGGCGTTGAGCGCGGCGAGCTCCGCCGCCATGCATTCGATCGCGCGCTGAGCGTCAAGGATCTCGGCCGCGGTGACGCCGGTGAGGTCGAGCTGCACGGCGAGCGCTTCCGCGAACAGGCGCGGGTTGCCGGGCGCGATGCGCGCGCCGCCGCCTTTGCCCATCTTGATCTCGACGATGCCGAGCGCCGCGAGCGTGCGCAGCGCATCGCGCGCCGCCATGCGGCTCACGTCGTAACGCTCGGCCAATTCCTTTTCGGTGCCGAGGAAATCGCCCGGCTTGATCCTTTTCTCGAACAGATCGTCGCGCACCTGCGCGACAATGTGGGACGAGAGCGACGTCGCGCGGCCGGCGATGAAAAACCGCTTCTCGGTCAGGCTCGGCGCAAGCTTGTCCATGCGGATCCTCGGGACGGGTTATAGCCCGATCCTGAAAGATAGTAAAGATATTATTTTATACTTGACGTACCCAGTCGTAAGGTATGGACCTATGCTTGCGCGGCTGAGTGTCCCCGAAACAGCCGCGCGAACACCCCCCTGATCCACGCATTGCCCGGGTCGCGGTGAAAGCGCTCGTGCCAGTATTGGTAGATCTCGATGCGCGGCAGCTTGATCGGCGGATCGAGGATCGCAAGCCCGAGATCGTCGGCGAGCGCGGAAGCGACCGAGGCCGGCAAGGTCGCGATTGCATCGGAATGCCGGGCGACCACCGCGGCCGCGGTGAACAGCGGCACCCGGCACACGATGTTGTCCGCCGGCACCGCCGCCTCGACTGCGCGCTCGGCCAGCTGGTTGGCGTGACCGGTGCCGGCAGTCGAGACCAATACGTGCTTTTCTCCCGCGAACGCGGCAGCACTCGGCGCCTTGCCCAGACGCGGATGGCCGCGGCGCGCGACGCTGACATAACGCTCGGTCCACAGCCGCTGCCGGCGCACGCCCTTGATCAGCCCGGGAAACGACCCCATGGCGAAATCGACGGTGCCGGACTCGAGCCAGGACTCCAGATGCTGCGCGTCGAGCTGCATCGCGCGCAACCGCACGTGCGGCGCCTCCGCCGCGAGCAGCCGTACGAGCGGCGGCAACAGTTTGATCAGGCCGGCGTCGACCACGCAGAAGTTGAACGTGCGGCTCGTCACCTTCGGATCGAACGGCGTGTGCTCGCTGCGCAGCGTGCGCATCTGCTCGATGATCGCGTGGATCGCGGGCTGCAATGCCAACGCCTTCGGGGTCGGCTCCATGCGCAACGAGACGCGCACGAACAGCGGATCGCCGAAGTAGCGGCGCAGCCGCGCCAGCGTCTTGCTCAGCGCCGGCTGCGTGACGTTGAGCAGCCGCGCCGCGCGCGTGAGGCTGTGCTCGCGCAACAGAACGTCGAGCACCTGCAGATGATGCAGATCGATTTCGCCGGCATAACCGCTCGGAATGCCATTCATATCCATTGATGAATAGTATAGGAGCGGCCCCGCGCGTAGGCTAGCTACAAATAGAAATCGTAAAGCTCACGCATCTTATGGGAGGACCTCCATGATGCGGACCGGTGCGCAGTACCTCGCGGCGCTCGACGACGGCCGCACCGTTTGGGTCGGCAACCAAAAGATCGACAACGTCGCGACCCATCCGGCAACCCGCGACTACGCCCGGCGCACCGCCGAGTTCTTCGACCTGCATCACCGGCCCGAGTTCCAGGACGTGCTCACCTTCGTCGACCCGCAGGGCGTGCGGCGCTCGATGACCTGGTTTCATCACCGCACCAAGAGCGAGCTCGTCCGCAAGCGCAAGTATCACGAATTCATCATGAAGCACTTCGTGGCGGCGTCGCTGCCGCGTACGCCCGATGTGCAGAACTACATCCTGGTCACCTACATCGACGACCCGGAACCGTGGGAGAAGAATGCCATTGGCGCCGACGGGCGCGGGCTCGCCGACAACATCCGCACGTTCTATCGGCACGCCATGGAAAATGATCTGGTGTGCGCGCCGCACTTCATCGACCCGCAGGTCGATCGTTCGGATGCCAGCGCACATGGCACCTCGCCCGCGCTGCGCGTGGTTGCGACCAACGATGAGGGCATCATCGTCAACGGCGTCAAGGCGATCGGCACCGGCTCCGCGTTCGCGGATTTCCTGCACCTCGGCGTGTTCTTCCGCCCCGGCGCGAAGGGCGACCAGATCATCTATGGGGTCTGCCCGGCCAATCAGAAGGGCGTCACCATCGTATGCCGCGAGAGCGTGGTCGCAACCGATCCGGTCGAGCATCCGCTCGCCGCGCAGGGAGATGAGCTCGACTCCACGGTGCTGTTCGACAATGTGCTGATCCCGTGGAAATACGTATTCCACATCGGCAACCCGGAGCACGCCAAGCTCTATCCGCAGCGCGTGTTCGATTGGGTGCACTATCACGCGCTGGTGCGCCAGGCGGTGCGCGCCGAGCTGCTCGCCGGGCTTGCGATCCTGATGTCCGAGCATCTCGGCACCGCAAAGATCGACGCCGTGCAGGCGCGGCTCGCGCGCGTGATCGGGTTTCAGCAAACGACTTTCGCGCACGTGCTGGCGGCCGAGGACAAGGGCTTCCACACGCCGGGTGGGCTCTACAAACCCGATGTGCAGCTGTTCAACTGGGGGCGCGTCTATTTCCTGCAGCACTTCGGCCAGATGATCGACGAAGTGATCGATCTGTGCGGGCGCAGCGCCGTCATCTTTCCGACCGAGGCGCAATGGAACGACCCTACGATGCGCCCCTGGCTTGAGCGGCTCAACACCGGTGCGGCCGGCGCGCCCTACGACCGCATCAAGATCGCGCGCGTCATCCGCGACCTCTACCTGACCGACTGGGGCGGCCGGCTGTTCATGTTCGAGAACTTCAACGGCACGCCGTTGCAGACCTTGCTGTCGCTCACCATGAAGCGCGCCGAGTTCACCGGGGCGGGGCCGCTAGCCGCGTTTGCCCGCAAGGTGTGCGGCCTCGCAGCCGCCGAGGATCGCACCACCGAGTACAAGGCAACCGCCGATTATGCCAAAGCCCAGGATGCGGGCCGGCCTGCGGTCACGCCGGTCGCAGCCGAATAGAGCATGATCCTGAAAAGTGGACGCCGGTTTTCGTAAAGATCATGCTCCAACATGAAAGATCAGCTACAACCGCAGTCGGACACGCAAAAGGACTGACGATGGCCAAGCAACGGATCAGCTACGTTCCGCTCGAGCAGATGGACGCGGAGATGCGCAAGGAGATGGAGCGCTGCCAGCGCGAGGGCACACCGCGGCCGGAAAGCTCGGCGGTGCGCGCACACGTGCCGGCGTGCTTCTGGTTCTTCGCCAATTCCTGGCGCGACATCTTCCGCAACGGCGTGCTTGACCACGCCATCAAGGAGCTGTGCCGGCTTTATGTGTCGCGTTCGGTGCAGTGCGAATATTGCGGGAACCAGCGCTCCGTGAAGGCGACGGTCAGCGGCGCGGTGATCGAGGACCACGTACTCGACCTCCTCAACTTCGAAAAGTCGACCGCCTACAACGAGCGCCAGAAGGCGGCGCTCGCCTATGCCGAGGCAATCACCTGGCACCTCGCGACCGACGATGCCTTCTGGGACCGCATGTATGCGCAGTTCAGCGAGCCGGAGCTGGTCGAGCTCGGCTGCATGATCGGGCTGACGCTCGGGCAGCAGAGCTGGCTGCGGCTTCTCAACATCGAGCATCACGCGGTCATGGCCGGTACCTCCGCCTCCATGGCGCCGGGCTTCGAGGACGCCAAGACGCTGGCGGCCAGCAAGTCGTCGGCGGACTATTGGGCGAAGCCCGCGCCGCAGCGCCCCGGCAAGGTGGCCTGAGCCGAGGCGATCATGATCGGTCATGAAGCCTCGTGGCTCGACGTCGCCGGACGCGTGCTGATCGCGGCGTTCTTCCTGTGGGTCGCAATCACCAACCTGTCGCAGGCGCGCATCAAGGACCACATCGAGCGGCTCACGCTTTACAAGGCGCCGTTTCCAGCGCCGATGTTCTGGATCGGCGAGGCGCTGGCGATCGTGAGCGCGCTGCTGGTGCTCACCGGCTGGCAGGCGGTGATCGGCGTCTACGGCCTGATGCTGTTTCTGGTGCTGGCGACCGCGCTGCTGCTGCGCTTCTGGGAAGCGCCCAATCCGATGGCGCGCAACGGCATGCGGCTCGCGCTCCTGAGCAACACGGCGATCCTCGGTGGCCTGCTGCTGCTGTTGCAGAACGTGCGGTAGGCGGTAGCCGGATTCCACGGACACGTCATCCGGGCTAAGGTCGGCCTCGGGCGCGGCCCCCCCGGCCGTGCCGTCCCGCAACTGAATTCAATCGGAGCCGCCCGTGCTGAAGATCTACGGCCAGACCCGCTCGCGCACCTTCCGGGTGCTGTGGCTTTGCAAGGAATCCAACATCCCGTTCGAACAGGTGCCGCTTTCGATCCATGTCCCGAACGCGCAGGCGAAGGAAGAGTGGTACGTTAAGCTGAACCCCAACGCCCGCATCCCGACCATCGACGACGACGGCTTTGTGATGTGGGAGTCGGGTGCGATCAACCTCTACCTCGCCAAGAAATACAAAAGCCCGCTCTGGCCATCGACGCCGCAGGGCGAGGGCAATGCGCTGCAATGGGCGTTCTTTGTTGCGAACGACGTCGAGCCGCCGATGATCACGGTGTTCCAGAACCGGTTCGTGTTCCCGCCGGAGCGCCGTGATGCCGCCTTGGCCGAATCGGCCGACAAGGTTCTGCGGCCGAAGCTCAAGGTGCTCGACGACTATCTGATGCAGCACCGCTATTTCGGCGGCGAGCGCTGGGACATGGCGGATTTCATGGTGGCGAGCGTGATCTCGAGCCTCTATCAGATGAAGTACGACCTCGCTGCATTTCTCAAGCTGGAGCCTTGGCTCAAGGCGAGCCTCGCGCGTCCGGGTTCGCAGGAAGCGCTCAAGCTGCGGACGTAGACGAGGATCGCATGACCGCTGTCCGACTGGAGCCGCTGCCGCCCGAGCACACGCCGGAGCTCAAGCCGCTGTTCGATTCGTTCCGCCGCACGCTCGGGTTCGTTCCCAACAGTGCGTTGACCATGCAGCGCAAGCCCAAGCTGCTGCAGGCATTCGTGGCGCTGCAGGCGGCGTTGTGGGAACCGGACAGCAAGGTCGACCGTGGGCTCAAGCGGCTGATCGCGCATGTGGCGGCGCGCGTCGCCGGCTGCCGCTATTGCCAGGCTCATACCGCCAGCGGCGCGCTCCACTTCGGCGTGGACGATGCCAAGCTCGCTGCTATCGGGAATTTCCGTACAAGTCCGCTGTTCACGCCGGCCGAACGGGCGGCGCTGGAGCTCGCGTTTGCGGCGAGCGCGATCCCCAACGGCGCAACCGACGCGATGTTCGGCGACTTGCGCCGCTATTGGGACGAAGAACAGATCACCGAAATCATGGGTGTCATCGCCGCCATGGGGTTCGTCACGCGGTGGAACGACAGCCTCGCAACGCCGATCGAGGACGAGGCGCTGATGGTGGGGGAGACGCATCTCGCCGCGGCGGGATGGCAGGCGGGCAAACACCGGCGTTGAGTGATCGGCCCAATGCCCGGATGAGGCCGCAGGTGGTGCAGGGCCTTCAAATCGGCGCCACAGGAGTAAAAACTGCTCGTTTGAGGTTTGATATCGGTAGATAAGTTCTAATTCAATTTCGCTCTTTGCAAGATAATTCATCTATTTGCAGGCAAGCTGCAAGCCATATATAGAAGATTATTCCAAAGGTCCGAGAGGCCGGACCGCCGTTGCGAATGCCAGGAGTGTGCCATGACCTCGCCGCTGCAGCAGAAGCTCAAGATTTCCGGCCCGAGCGTCGTGACCGCCAATCGGCTTGCCGACGGGGCGGTGGTCTACCGCACCGCCGAAGGCACTTGGACGAGCGACATCGATTCAGCCGCGGTCGTGAGCAGCGCCGATGCAGCGACCGCACTGCTGACGGCCGCCAAAGCGGACGGTGTACAGGCGGTCGACGTCTATGTGGCGCCGGTCAAGCTCAAAGACGGGCGGATCTTGCCGGCAAATCTGCGTGAAGCGATCCGTCTGCGCGGTCCCACCTTCGAACTGCCGATCACCTTCGGCATCTGAGGTCGGAATACGAATAACGAGTAGGCGCAATGTATCTGTACGACGACTTCGACCGGACCTTGCTGGCGGAGCGCGTCGCCGAGTTCCGCGGCCAGGTCGCGCGCCGGCTCAGCGGTGAACTCAACGAGGATGAGTTCAAGTCGCTGCGGCTGATGAACGGTATTTATCTGCAGCTGCACGCCTACATGCTGCGCATCGCCATTCCTTATGGAACGCTGGCGTCAGACCAGATGCGCAAGCTCGCCTACGTGGCGCGA
>Ga0066388_100000176_pt1 | contig 25404 bp, 19 predicted proteins | sample PanSoiMetaGPlot6_FD_64539 | JGI IMG/M metagenome (GOLD analysis project Ga0066388, IMG submission 64539) | Tropical forest soil microbial communities from Panama analyzed to predict greenhouse gas emissions - Panama Soil - Plot 6 (Hybrid Assembly) | ecosystem: Environmental > Terrestrial >...
AGAGGCGGTCTCGTTCACCGGCTCCCAGAGCGGGATCGTGACCGACGCCTCGCACACCCGCGCGAAGATCCTCGAGGTGCGGGCGGACCGGATCCGGGAGGAGCTGCATCGCGGGCGCGTCGTGATCGTGGCCGGATTCCAAGGGGTGAGCCGCGACCGCGAGGTCACCACGCTGGGGCGCGGGGGCTCCGACACCACCGCGGTCGCCCTGGCGGCGGCCCTGGGAGCCGTGGAATGCGAGATCTACACCGATGTCGACGGTGTATATACGGCTGACCCGCGGATCGTGCCGGAGGCGCGCAAGATCGCCCGCCTGTCGTACGATGAGATGCTGGAGCTGGCCTCCCTGGGGGCCAAGGTGCTGCACAATCGCTCGGTGGAGATCGCCCGCCGCTTCGGCGTGCCGATCCACGTGCGATCGAGCTTCAACTGGAACGAAGGGTCCCGCGTCACGAAGGGGGATTCGATGGAACGGGTGGTGATCCGCGGCATCGCGCATGATGCCGACGTGGCGAAAGTCGCGCTGGTCGGGGTGCCCGACCGGCCCGGCATCGCCTCGGAGATCTTCGAGGCGATCGGTGGACAGGGCGTCAACGTCCGCATGATCGTGCAGGCGAGCGGATCGGACGGGAGAAACGACGTGACGTTCACGGTGGGCTCGCATGAAGTGAAAACGGTGCTCCCGATGCTGGAGGAAGTGCGCAAGAAGATCGGTGCTCGCGCCTTCCTCTACGATCCCGACGTGGCGATGCTCTCGGTCGTGGGGGAAGGGCTCGCCACCTCTCCCGGGACGGCGGGGCGCGTGTTCTCCGCGCTCGCGGCCGCCGGGGTGAACATCGACCTCATCAGCACGTCCTCGATCACCATCACCTGTGTGGTTCGTCAGGCCGACGTGGAGCGCTCGGTGAAATCGCTTCACGAAGCGCTCGATCTCGAGCAGGAGCCATAACGCAAGGATGCATCGACGATGGAGCTTCGATATCGGCCGATGGCGCGACGGCGCGGCGCACAACCGCCCGGTGGAACCCTCACGGCGTGGTGTCTCGCGTTCGCCGGCGGTCTGCACCTCGCGCTCCTAAGCTTCTTCTGGATCAAAGCCGCTCCCCCGAAGGAATACGCCATCGCGGGCGCGACCGGGCCGCTCACGCGCGCCCGGATCATCCGGATCAGCCCGCTCCGGAGCTTTCCTTCCCCCGAGGAGCCCGCCGAGGAAGCGCCGAAGGCGCGCCCGAAACCCGCCCTAATGAAGCGCTACCAGCCGGGAGCGCAGGTCGTCATGAAGCAGGAGCGCGTCCCGCCGAAGAAGGGAACCAAGGAGGAGAGCAAGTCCTCCTCGCGCGAGGTCACCGCCGCGCCCGCCGCCGACCTCACGGTCCGCTGGTACTCCGTGGACGCCGCGCGCGCGACGAGCGTTCGCACCGATGGCGACTTCCGTTTCGCCTACTATCTCGCCGCGCTCCGGAACAAGATCGGGTCGAGATGGGTACCGCCTCAGGGGATGAGCGGGGGAGGGCGGCCCATTCGAACCATTCTCTATTTTCGGATCGGACGCGACGGCCAGGTCTCGCTCGCGCAGGTCGAGGCCTCGTCTGGTTTCGCGTTTTTCGACCAGACCGCGTTGCGCGCGCTCTTGAGCGCGACGCCGCTGCCGCCGCTGCCGGCGGATTTCAACGACCAATACCTAGGAGTCCACTTTGGATTCGACTACGTCCAGTAGAACCCGTGCGATCCTCGCGCTGACCGCCGCGGCGCTGCTCGTGGCCGGATCGATCGTGGCTCCCCGCGCTGCGGAAGCACAGACCGAGGTGAAGATCGGGATCAAGGCGACCGGCAGCATGAAGTCGCCGCTCCTCCTCGCCCAATTCCGCGGCGAAGCCCCGTTCCCGCAGCAGACGCGCGCCGTCGCCCGGCACGATTTCGAGCTCTCGGGGGTATTCCAGGTGGCGGACGTCGAGCCGCTCGAGGGGAAGCCCACCCCCGACCCCTCGCTCGTCGGGACGGTCCGCGTCGAGGGGGAGGTGAGCCCCGGCCCCGGAGGGACGTACCTCTTCCACGGCCGCGCGATCGACGCGGGCACCGCGGAGACGGCGCTCGACCGCACCTACCCGTTCACGCAAATGCTCCTGCGCCAGACGATGCACCGCTTCGTGGACGACGTGCTGGAGGCGCTCACCGGTGAGCGCGGGATCGCGGAGACCAAGATGGCCTACGTGCGGCAGGACGGGCGCGTGAAGGAGATCTGGATCATGGACTACGACGGCGAGAACCGCCGCCAGGTCACGCACGACCACTCGCTCGCGCTCTCGCCGGTGTGGGGACCCTGGGGAACCGAGCTCGCGTTCACGACCTTCCGCCGCGGAAACCCCGATCTCTACCTCTACGACCTCACCCGCAACGCATCCTATCCGTTCTCGACGCGCCCGGGGCTCAACACCGCGCCGGCGTATTCCCCCGACGGGAAGTGGATCGCGTGCACGCTCTCGCGCGACGGCAACGCCGAGATCTACCTGATCAGCCGCGACGCCCAGACGGCGCGCCGGCTCACGCGGAACTCGGTGATCGACACTTCCCCTTCGTTCAGCCCGACGGGGCGGGAGATCGCGTTCACCTCGAATCGCACCGGGTCGCCTCAGGTCTTCGTGATGGACGTGGAGGGCTTGAACCAGAGGCTCCTGACCACGGAGGGAAGCTACAACGATTCCCCGCAGTGGTCCCCGAAGGGGGACAAGGTCTGCTACGCCGCGAGGCACGACGGCATCTTCGACGTCATCGTGATGGAGGCGAACGGCTCGAACCCGATCCAGATCACCCAGAACGCGGGGCACAACGAGAACCCGCACTGGTCGCCGGACGGCCGGAAGATCGTCTTCAGCTCGACCCGCCAGGGGAAGCGGCAGATCTACATGATGAACGCCGACGGCAGCGATGTGGTCCGGCTCACGAACGAGGCGGATTGCTTCAATCCTTCGTGGGGGCCCAGGCCCAAGTCGAAGCTTTCGGTCCGGGGGTAGCACGGGTTGTGCTATGGGGGTCTCAGGACCGCGGGGGGAGGCCCGCGGGTGGTACGGGTTGACGCCCGTCGTTGCCCTATGCTAGGTTCGGAAAAGCTCTGGAAGTCGTTGTCATCCAACTACCTGAACCGGATGGGAGAGACCCCTATGCGACTCACGCCAAGGCTTGCGACCGCTACCCTGGTCGGGCTCGCCATCGTGCTCGCCCTTGCACCGGGATGCGCTTCGCGCAAGAAGGTCACGACCGAAGCCGTGGAGCCCCAGCCTCCGACGGAGGGCACCACGACCGCCCCGCCGTCGGAGACTCCTCCTCCTCCGACCTCGACCGAAACTGGGTCCTCGGTGTCGGCACTGGAAGACGCCTTCTTCGATTTCGACGATTTCTCGCTGCGCCAGGACGCCAAGTCGGCGCTGGAGAACGACGCCAAGTACCTCGAGAAGAACACCGGCACCAAGGTCGTGATCGAAGGGCACTGCGATGAGCGCGGCTCGGTCGAGTACAACCTCGCCCTCGGCGAGAAGCGCGCCCGCGCCGCCCGCGACTACCTCGTGAGCTACGGCATTCCGTCCGCGCGCCTCACGACCATCTCCTACGGCAAGGAGCGCCCGTTCGACCAGGGCCACGACGAGAGCGCGTGGTCCCAGAACCGCCGGGCGCACGTCGTTCCCAAATGAGGATCCCTCGCGGCATCCCCGTCTTGCGATGGACGGCCGCGGCGCTCGCGATCGCGGCGCTCGGAACAGGGTGCGCGCCGTCGGGCTACTACCGCTCCACGCAGTCCTCGCTGGACAGCCTGCTCGCGACGCAGGCCCAGCTCCAGAAGCGGATCGCCACGCTCGAGCAGCGGATCGAGGTGACGCGCGAGAGCGTCCAAGCCACGCGCGCGTCCGCCGACTCCCGGCTCTCGGACTTGAGTCAGCGCATGGACATGATGCAGGGGAAGCTCGAAGAATCCGGAGTGCGGTTCACGAAGCTCTCGCAGCGCATCGAGTCGATGAAGGCGCAGCAGCGCGCACCGAACGACACGAGCCACACCGACGCGACGGGAGGGGTGGATCCGGAGACCGCGTACCAGGCCGCCTACTCCGATTACGCGGCGGGGCGGTACAACCTCGCGAGGCAGTCGTTCACCGAGTACTTGAAGCAGTTTCCGACCTCGGAGGTCGCGGACAACGCGCAGTACTGGATCGGCGAGTGCGCCTACGCGACCGGGGACTTCAACGGCGCGATCGACGCGTTCAAGAAGGTCGTCGCGAACTACCCGAACGGCGACAAGGTATCGGCGGCGCTCCTCAAGACGGGGATCTCCTATGCCCGGCTCAAGAACATGGACGAGGCGAAGAAGTATTACCGGGAGGTCATCACGAAGTATCCTAAGAGCGACGACGCGCGGATCGCCCGGGAGCGCCTGAACCAACGCTGAGCGCCCCTGGGGCGCCGAAGTGATCTTCGACATCCGCGGGCCGGCCCAGCCGGCCCGTTCGCTTTGCGGAGCAGAGGCATGCGGATCGACCGGTTCACCACGAAGAGCCAGGAGGCGCTCGCCGACGCGCAGGAGCGCGCCGAGAAGGCTGGACATCCGGAGGTCGAGCCGGAGCACCTCCTCGCCGCCGTGCTCGACCAGAAGGAAGGCGCGGTCCTGCCGATCCTCGCATCCGCCGGGGTCCCGGTCGAGCGCGTCCGGCGCGCGCTCGACGAGCGGTTCCGCCGCCTGGCGAAGGTATCCGGCGCCGGAAGGCAGGTCGGCGTCTCCTCGTCGCTCCGCCAGGTCCTCGACAACGCCGAGGCGGAGGCCAACCGCCTTCAAGATCAGTTCGTGAGCACGGAGCATCTCCTGCTCGCGTTGCTCGATCCCACGTTTCCAGGAGATGCCGGGCGCATTCTGCGCGAGGCGGGCGCCACGCGCGAGTCGGTCTACAACGCCCTCCAGAGCGTGCGCGGGGGGGAGCAGGTCACCGACCCGAACCCCGAGGAGAAGTACCAGGCGCTCACGAAGTACGCCCGCGACCTCACCGACGCCGCGCGCAAGGGGAAGCTCGATCCCGTCATCGGACGCGACGAGGAGATCCGCCGGGTGATCCAGGTGCTCTCGCGGCGCACCAAGAACAATCCGGTGCTGATCGGCGAGCCCGGCGTGGGCAAGACCGCGATCGTCGAGGGGCTCGCGCAGCGGATCGTGAGCGGGGACGTGCCGGAGGGGCTCAAGGACCGGCGCGTCGTGGCGCTCGACCTCGGCGCTCTCCTCGCGGGGGCGCAGTACCGCGGGCAGTTCGAGGAGCGGCTCAAGGCGGTGCTCAAGGAGGTCACGCGCTCCGAGGGGCAGGTGATCCTCTTCATCGACGAGCTCCACACCCTGGTGGGCGCGGGCGCGGCCGAGGGGGCGCTCGACGCCTCGAACCTCCTGAAGCCGGCGCTTGCGCGGGGAGAGCTCCACTGCGTGGGCGCGACGACGCTCGACGAATACCGGAAGCGGATCGAGAAGGACGCCGCCCTGGAGCGGAGATTCCAGCCGGTGTTCGTGGGCGAGCCTTCGGTCGAGGACACGATCGCGATCCTCCGCGGCCTCAAGGAGCGCTACGAGGTCCATCACGGCGTGAAGATCCAGGACGCCGCGCTCGTCGCCGCGGCCACCCTCTCGAACCGGTACCTGACCGACCGCCAGCTCCCCGACAAGGCGATCGATCTCGTGGACGAGGCCGCCTCGCGGCTCCGGATCGAGATCGACAGCATGCCCGCCGAGATCGACGTGCTCGAGCGCCGCAAGCGCCAGCTCGAGATCGAGCGCCGCGCCCTCGAGCGCGAGCGCGATCCGGTGTCGCAGGAGCGCCGCCGCGAGATCGAGGAGGAGATCCGGCGCACCGAGCAGGAGCTGAAGCGGCTCCGCGCGCACTGGGAGAAGGAGCGCGACCTGATCGGGAAGATCCGCCAGACCAAGGAGCGGATCGAGAGCCTCCGTCAGGAGGAGCAGCTCGCCGAGCGCGCGGGGGATCTCGGCCGGGTCGCGGAGATCCGCTACGGCTCGATCGCCGGCCTCGAGAAGGAGCTCCAGAAGCTGAGCCAGGATCTGGCCACGCTCCAGAAGGATCTCAAGATCCTGAAGGAGGAAGTGGATGCCGAGGACATCGCCGAGGTGGTCGCCCGCTGGAGCGGGATCCCGGTGCAGCGTCTTCTCGAGGGAGAGCTCGCGAAGCTCCTCCATATGGAGGACCGGCTGAAGGAGCGCGTGGTGGGGCAGGACGAAGCCGTGCGGGCGGTCTCCGACGCGGTTCGCCGCGCGCGCGCCGGCCTCCAGGATCCGAACCGGCCGCTCGGCTCGTTTCTCTTCCTCGGCCCGACCGGGGTGGGAAAGACGGAGCTGGTGCGCGCCCTGGCGGAGTTCCTCTTCGACGACGAGCGCGCCACGGTGCGGCTCGACATGTCGGAGTACATGGAGAAGCACACGGTGTCGCGGCTGATCGGGTCGCCCCCCGGATACGTGGGCTACGAGGAAGGGGGACAGCTCACCGAGGCGGTGCGCCGCCGCCCGTACTCCGTCGTCCTCCTGGACGAGATCGAGAAGGCGCATCCCGACGTGACCCAGATCCTGCTCCAGATCCTCGAGGACGGGCGGCTCACCGACGGGCAGGGGCGCACCGTCGACTTCCGCAACACGCTGATCGCGATGACGAGCAACATCGGAAGCGACCTCATCCTCGAGGCGGGGGGCCGCGAATCGGCGGAGGGAATGCGGACCGCGCTCCTGGGCGCGCTCCGGGCGCATTTCCGCCCCGAGCTCCTGAACCGCATCGACGAGATCCTGATCTTCGAGCCGCTCACGCGGGAGGCGCTGCGCGAGATCGTGAAGCTCGAGCTCCGGAAGGTGGAGCGGAGGCTCGCGGAAAAGGAGATCGCGCTCGCTCCCGAGGACGAGGTGCTCGAGCTCCTCGCGCGGGAGGGGTACGATCCGGTATTCGGAGCGCGTCCGCTGCGGCGCCTCATCGAGCGCCGCATCCAGAATCCGCTCGCGGCGGGTCTCCTCCGAGGGGACTTCCGGCCGGGGGACCGGATCCGCATCCAGGCACCGAACCGCGGCGCGGATTCCCTGCGATTCGAGCGCGTGGAAAAGGCGTTTTCCGCTTGACCCTCGCCGTGACACGACGGTAGCGTGGCGGCTCGCCCACCCGGAGAGCCCGTGTATCTATCCGAACTGCTGAACGAAGGCGCGATCGCCCTCTCGCTCCGCGCCCGCGACAAGGAATCCTGCATCAAGGAGCTGGTGCAGCTCCTGGAATCGGCGCACGGCGTGGACACCAAAGGGGAGATCCTGAGCAAGGTCCTCCAGCGGGAATCCATGATGTCGACCGGCATCGGGAACGGCGTCGCGATCCCGCACGGCAAGACGCGCCTGCTCGACCACCTCGTCGCCGCGTGCGGCGTGTCGATGCCCGGTATCGAATTCGACTCCCTGGACGGGGAGCCGGCGCACCTCTTCATCCTCCTCGTCTCACCCGAGAGTCTCCGCGGCCCCCACGTGAAGGCGCTGGCGAACGTCTCCCGCCTCCTCAAGGAGGAGTCGGTCCGCGACGCCCTGCGCCGGAGCGAGTCGTCGGCGCAATTCCTCGCCTTCCTGCGCGAGGCCGAGTCGCAGTACCTCCGCACCGAGCCGTACTCCCCCCAGCCGCCGGGTTGACGGAGACCGGCGGGAACTGCTAGGGTTCGCGGACGTACCGCCGTCCCCCAGAAAGGAGCATTTCCCTTCCATGTATCGCCATCGTGAGCTCTGGGTGGGGATCTTTTTGTTTGCGATCCTCGCCGGGTGCTCGAAGGACAAAGAACTCAACGTCCAAGGCGCGTATTCCCCGATCATCGAGAACCTGAGCGCGGACAAGGAGCCTGCGGTTCGCGGCGACGTCAACACCCTGACCGCGCAGGTCCTGAACGTCCGCGGGCTCCCCCTTCAGTTCCACTGGACGGCCGGGGCGGGAACGCTGACCGACTCGACGAGCGCCACGGTGCACTGGACGGCCCCCGATTCGATCGGCAGCTACCCGGTGACGGTCGCGGTGACCGCGCATGACGACGTGAACAACGTCGATTTCTATCAGACGCGGACGTTCCAGGTGTACGTCGACAATGAATTCACGCGCTGGACGCGCTCGGCGGCCGTGCAGTTCGACGTCGCGCCGCCGGTTGAGAACCGAATCTATTATTCGGAGATTCGCAACTCCTTGACGGGTGAATCGGACGTCTGGGGGGTCACGGGCGCTCTGGGGGCGCCGCAGCAGATCACCAACGGATACTTCAACGCGACCCAGCCGACGGTCGACTCGGACGGCTCTCAAGTCGCGTTCGCGGGACGGGTCACCGGCACCGAGGGTGGTCCGTCGATCTGGACGGTTCCCTCGACCGGAGGAGACCCGGCCACCGCGACGGAGGTGGTTCCGTTCGGTCCGAACGGCAATCACCTCCTCGGGAGCCCGCGCTTCGCGCCGACCGGCCCGAACCTCCTCTTCACGAGCGACACGCTCTCGTTCGCGTTCAACCGGCCCAAGCCGTGGAAACGGGACGTCTCGGACTTCTCGAGCCCGCCGATCTCGATCTCGAACACCGACCCGCAGGCGTTCGAGAACACGAACATCAACGCCGCCTACCCGTATGCGAGCTGGCGAGGCACCGGCGATTCGATCGTCTGCGAGTCGTACACCAACTATACGTTCCCCGGGCAGACCTCGCGGGGGCTCTTCAAGTTCAACGCGGCGGGGAGCGCTCCGGTGAATCCCGACCCGGTGCCGGTGTGGCTGAACGACCCAACCGCGGCGGAGCCCGACTGGTCTCCCGACGGCAGCCACATCATCTTCACGCGCCGCGCTCCGGGCCGGACCGACCGCGACATCTGGATCATCAACGCCGGGTCCTCGGATCCGGCCACGGCCGTCCGCGTGACCTTCGGTCCGGCGGACGATTCCCACCCTCGATTTTCGAGCGACGGCTCCAAGATCTTCTTCGTCTCGAACCGCGCCGACCGCTACGGGCTGAACGGCGTGTACGAAACCGAGAGACGCGGAACCAACATCTGGAGCGTGGGTCGCTTCGACCAGCCGTAGCGATGAACGGGGAGGTCCGGGTTGCCCGGACCTCCCGTATTTCCTCATGAACCGCGCCGGCCAGAGCCCTTGAGGCATCCCTTCCTCGTCTACTGGCTTCCGGTGATCGCGTACCTCGCGCTCATCTTCAGCGCCTCCTCGATTCCGGGGCGCGACGTGCCGGTCCTCTTCCCGTTCATGGACAAGCTGGAGCACCTCACCGAGTACGGTCTCTTCGGGCTCCTCCTGGGGCGGGCTTTCCGGTTCACGGTCGGAGGAGCCAAGGGACGGCTCTGGGCGTTCGCGACGATCGGCGCCGGAGCGCTGACCGGCGCGATGGACGAGCTCTACCAGCGGCTCACGCCCGGGCGCACGAGCGACATCCGGGATTGGGTGATGGACCTCACTGCGGTTACACTCGCCGTTCTGTTCACGCAGTACGTGAAGATCCATCCGATCGGAGCGCGCCGCAAAGGGCGCGCGGCGGGGAACGAGGAGCCGACGAAGTGAAGTTCCAGGTACCACGAGGAACGCGCGACATCCTTCCGGGAGAAGTGGAGCGCTGGCACTGGCTCGAGGAGCGCACGCGCGACGTGATGCGGCGCTACGGGTATCGCGAGGTGCGCACTCCGCTCTTCGAGGCGACCGACCTGTTCGTGCGGAGCGTGGGGGAGTCCACCGACATCGTGCGGAAGGAGCTCTACACCTTCGCCGACCGGAAGGGACGCTCGCTCACGCTGCGCCCGGAGGGGACGGCGCCCCTCGTGCGCGCGTACCTCGAGAGCCCGGCCGTCCGCGCGGAGTCGCCGGCCCGTCTCTATTACCTCGGGCCCATGTTCCGCTACGAGCGGCCGCAGGCGGGGCGCTACCGGCAGTTCTGGCAGATCGGGGCGGAGCTCCTCGGATCGGCGAAGCCCGAAGCCGACGCGGAAATGATCGACCTCTTCCGCGCGATCGTGGAGGAGGTCGGCCTCGAGAACGTCACGGTGCTCCTGAACTCGCTCGGGGACGCGGTGTGCCGTCCCCGGTACCGCGAGGCGATCCGCGCCTATTTCGAAGGACGGATCGAGGATCTCTGCGGCGACTGCAAGGAGCGTCTGAAGACGAATCCGCTCCGGATCCTGGACTGCAAGGTGCCGTCGTGCGCGCCCGTCATCGCGGGCGCACCGAACGTCCTCGATTCGCTCTGCGCACCCTGCGCCGAGCACTTCGACGCAGTGAAGAACGCTCTCGATCGGCTCTCGATCCGCTACGAGGTCGCTCCGCGCCTCGTCCGCGGGCTCGACTACTACACGCGGACCGTGTTCGAGATCCACGCCGCGGGCCTCGGGGCGCAGAACGCGGTCGGGGGCGGAGGACGCTACGACCAGCTCGTGAAGGACTTCGGAGGGCCGGATACGCCCGCGATCGGCTTCTCGATCGGGATGGAGCGGCTCCTGCTCGCGGCCGGTGAAGCGGCTCCTTCCGAGCCGCCGCGGCCTGACGTGTGCGTCATCGCGCTCGCCCCCGAAGCGGCCGTGGAGGCGCAGGTCCTCGCGAATCAGCTGCGCACGCCGGCCGCGATGCAGGTTCTGGTCGATGTCCAGGGACGAAGCGCCAGCGCCCAGATGAAGTGGGCCTCGAAGGTGGGGGCACGGTGGGCGGTCTTCGTGCCGAAGGGAAAGGAAGGCTACGCCGTGCGGGACATGGCGGCGGGAGAGGACGCGCCGAATCAGCCGGGCGTCGCCGAGCTCCGTGCGTGGCTTCTGGCGAGGCGCGGTCTCGTGGAGTCCGCCCGGTGAGGATCGAGCCGCTCGCCGGACGCAAGCGGACGCACCGCTGCGGCGATCTGCGCCCCGAGCACGCCGGCCAGCGCGCGCGGCTCATGGGCTGGGCGCACCGAGTGCGCGACCACGGCGGCGTGCTCTTCCTCGACCTGCGCGACCGCTACGGCATCACGCAGGTCGTCTTCCGCCCCGAGCGCCTCGAGCCGCCGATGCTCGAGAAAGCGCGCGCGGTCGGAAGCGAGTACGTCGTCCTCGTCGAAGGGCTCGTCGCCGGCCGTCCGCCTGGGAGCGAGAACCCGGAGCTCCCTACCGGCGCCGTGGAGCTCGAGGCCGATTCGATCTCGATCCTGAACGTAAGCCGCACACCCCCCTTTCCGCTCGATTCCGAGACCACGGCCTCGGAAGACCTGCGGCTGCGCTATCGCTATCTCGACCTGCGGCGCGAGCGGCTCCGCGAGAGCATCATTTTCCGCCACCGGATGGCGCTCACGGTCCGCGACTATCTTTCGGAGCAGGGATTCCTCGAGATCGAGACGCCGCTCCTCGTCAAGCCCACGCCCGAAGGGGCGCGCGACTACGTCGTGCCCGCGAGGCTCCATCCGGGGAAGTTCTACGCGCTCCCGCAGTCGCCGCAGCTCTACAAGCAGATCCTCATGGTGGCGGGGTTCGACCGTTACTTCCAGATCGCGCGCTGCCTCCGGGACGAGGACCTGCGCGCGGACCGCCAGCCCGAATTCACGCAGATCGATCTCGAGATGACCTTCGTCACGGAGGACGACGTCTTCGATGTCGTCGAGGGCACTCTGCACTCGGTGTTTCGACGCGATCTCGGGCGCGACCTTCCGGTCCCGTTCCCGCGGATCACCTACGACGAGGCGATGGCGCGCTTCGGCAGCGACAAGCCCGATCTCCGCATTCCGTTCGAGATCCGGGACGTGACCGACGTCGCCGCCGAGAGCGCGTTCGAGGTGTTCCGCTCCGCGAAGGCGGACGGGAAGAGCGTGACCGCGCTCCTCCCGGTGCCCGGCATGGCGAAAGCTTCACGCCGGGAGATCGACGCTTGGGAAGCGACGGCGAAACAGGCGGGGCTCAAAGGGCTCGCCTGGGCGCGCGTCCGCGACCGCGGCCTGGATGGGGGCGTGGCGAAGCATTTCGCGGGACCCGCCGCGGGGAAGCTGATCGAGGCCGCGGGAGCGAACGACGGCGACCTCCTCCTCATCGGATCCGGTCCGCGCGCGCAGGTCCAGCGCGTGCTGGGACAGCTTCGCACGCTGATCGGGAACAGCGTCTTCCCGCTCGATCCGAGCGAATTCCGCTTCGTCTGGGTCCATCGCTTCCCGCTCTTCGAATGGGACGAGGGGCGCGGCACGTGGGGTCCGGCGCACCACATCTTCACGATGCCGCTCGATGAGGATCTCGCGTACCTCGAATCCGACCCCGGCCGCGTGCGCGCGCAGCTCTACGACCTCGCCGCGAACGGGAACGAGCTCGCGAGCGGGAGCGTGCGGATCCACCGGAAGGACATCCAGGAGACCGTGATGCGCGTCATCGGAATGAAGTCCGAGGAGGCGCACGCGAAGTTCGGATTTCTCCTCGAGGCGTTCGAGTACGGCGCCCCGCCCCACGGGGGGATCGCGCTCGGCCTCGACCGGCTCGTCATCCTCTTCCACGGCGGCGACTCGATCCGCGACGCGATCGCCTTTCCGAAGACCGCGAGCGCCACCTCGCTCATGGACGGCGCGCCGGCGCCGGTCGATCCGGCCGACCTGCGCGAGCTCAAGCTTCGGGTCGACGGCTAACCCCAGGCTGGTACCCTTTCTGCTTCAGAGAGCCATGGCGAGCCCAGGGGTCGGGCTTGACATGCACGGGGGGTCCCTCTAGGTTGTATCGAGGGACTGGCCAAAGGACCTGGTCCAGAACATACAACTTGGCATCAAACAATAACTTATCCCGCCCTTCGTGGTGGATGCACGGCCGCACCAGCGGCACGGCCGAAAACCGCCCTCCGGTCCGAGGTGCGGCGCGGATCTGGCCGGCGGCCACCCGCATCCCAGAATTCCTCCTCCTGCTTGCAACGGGGCTCGCGCTCGGCGGCTGCGGCCATGCCACAGTCCCTTGTCCCACACCGACTTCCGAGCTGGATCGCCTTCGAGATGAGGCGACCCGTCTCCGGGATGCGGCGGATCGGGTTTCCGAGGAGGAGGGGGCGTACGAGGCCAGGCGGGACGACGCGGCTGAACGCGTCCGAGCGGCCCAGGAACGACTGGATTCGCTTCGGACGGAAGCTCGTTGAGGGGGAGGGGCTTGGCCCGGGCGGCACTGGTTCTGGTCGTGGGCGCATCCATAGGAGGGTGCGGCAAGCCCGTCTTGCGCGTGGCGGACGCATCCCTGGGGGACTACTACACGGACTCGGAGCTCAAGAAGCTCGACCGGGAGCAGCGCGACGAATACTGCGCCGAGCTCGCCCGGCAGGATTCCATCTACAAGACCCAGCTGCTCGAGACCCAGCAGGAGCTCGACCAGAGCCGCGCCCGGTCGCTCGCCTTGCGCACCGAGGGGGACTCGCTCTTCGCCGTCGCGGCGGAGCTCGACCGGCGCGCGGAGCGCGAGATCGCGGGTCGAGGCGGACGTCCCGCGAAGGGCCGCGCGCGCGGGGGGCGCGGGAAGCACGTGGTTCGCGCGGGAGAATCGCTCTGGAGCATCAGCGCGGCCGGTTCCGTGTACGGGCGCGGAACACGATGGCCCCGCATCTACGACGCCAACCGAGACCGAGTCCGAAATCCGGATCGGATCTTTCCCGGACAGGAGCTACTCATTCCACGATGAGCGACTTGAAGAAGGACGACATGAAAGAGACGACGCGGCTGGTCGGGATCCAGGACCTGGATCCGCTTGCCCTTTTCGGAAAGAACGACTCGAACCTGCGCCTTCTGGAGCGGAGCTATCCGGTGCAGCTCACCTACCGTGACGGATCGCTCGCGGTGAAAGGGGAGCCCGCGTCGGTGGACGAGGTGAGCGCGATCTTGAGCGCGCTCGCCGATCTCGTCCGGAAGGGCGCGGTGCTCGAGGAGCACGACGTCCACAATTTCATCGGCGTCTCCGACGCGCACGAGCGCAAGGAGTCGCTGCAGATCTACGAGCGGCCGGTCCTCTTCTCGTTCGACAAGCGCACCCTGCGGGTGAAGACGCTGGGCCAGGCGCGCTACGTCGCCGCGCTCCAGAAGCACGACATCGTGTTCGCGATCGGGCCGGCGGGCACGGGAAAGACCTACCTCGCCGTCGCGGCCGCGGTCAACGCGCTCAAGGCGCGCCAGGTGGAGCGCATTCTCCTCGTGCGTCCGGCCGTGGAGGCGGGGGAGAGCCTCGGCTTCCTTCCGGGGGACATGAAGGACAAGGTCGATCCCTACCTTCGTCCGCTCTACGACGCCTTGAACGATCTCCTCTCGTTCGAGAAGATCCGCCGTTTTCTCGATTTGGGCGTGATCGAGGTGGCGCCGCTCGCCTACATGCGCGGGCGCACCCTCAACAACGCCTTCGTGATCCTGGACGAGGCGCAGAACACGACCGTCGGGCAGATGAAGATGTTCCTGACGCGTCTCGGATACGGCTCGAAAGCGGTGATCACCGGGGACGTCACGCAGATCGATCTCGGGGTGGAGCACGCCTCCGGGCTCGTCGAGATCCAGTCGATCCTCCACGACGTGCCGGGCATCGAGTTCATCTACCTCACGGAGCGGGACGTCGTCCGTCACCACCTCGTCCGCGAAATCATCCGCGCCTTCGACGAGCACGAAAAGGTGAACGAGACCAAACGGGCGAACAACCATAATGGACGCTGACCCAGGAAGTCGACGCGGGAGCGTCCGGGCGCTGCGCGTGCTCGAGCCGCGGCGGCGCGGAGACACGCCCCAGCGCCCGAGCCGCCTCACGCGCTTCCGCCGCTGGATCGCGCCGAAGCTCCGGCGCGGATCGCTCCTCGTCGGGTTCTTGCTCTTCGCGTGTCTCCTCTTCCCGCGGGAGCCCTCCTTCGAGGTGATCACCCTTCGCGAGGGATTCCCCGCGAAGCGGGACCTCATCGCCCCCTTCCAGTTCTATCTGCTCAAGGACAAGGAGCAGCTCCGGCAGGAGCAGTACCTCGCCGGGCGGAACGTCGCGCCCGTGTACTCGGTCGATGAAACGACGGAGGCGCGGGTCCGGGGCACGCTCGATTCGCTCCGGACCAGCCCGGGCCTCGCCTCCACGTCGGCGCTCCTCGGAGGTCTGGGGCTCTCCCGCGAAGCGGTCCACGTGCTGACCGGGAGCGACGGCCGGCGGATCGCCACCCTGGCGCTCCGCGTGGCCGACCAGGCGTACGCGACCGGGCTCCTGGGAGAGCGTGACGCTGCGCGTCAGGAAACCGACTCGCCGGTCGCGGGGGTCGAGCGCGGAGGGGTGCGGCTCGCGACCCCGTGGGCCCGGCTCTACGACGAAGGCTCGATCCGCGATCTCGCGTGGACCGAAGGGCAGCGCGCCTTCCCGAGCCGCCCCGAAGCCGCGCAGGCGCTCCAGGAGCTCCTCACCGCGGTCCTCACGCCCAATCTCCGGTACGAAGCGTCCACCACCGAGGCGCTCCGCGCGCAGGCGCGCGAGTCGGTGAACCAGTACGACGGGCTCGTGCGCAAGGACGAGAAGATCATCGGAAGCCACGAGATCGCGACCCGCGAGCACATCCGAAAGCTCGAGTCGCTCCGCGCGTGGAGCGCGCGGGTTCGCGACCTGCCGACCTGGCGGAGCGAGATCCCGGGCCTCTTGGGCAGGGTCGGCCTCATCGCCTTCCTCCTCTTCGGATTCCTCGGCTACCTCAAGCTCCATCACCGCCAGGTCTACGACGACACCTCGATGCTCCTCCTGCTCGCGATCCTGACCGCGGCGGTGATGGGGGTCGGCGGGGTGGTCGTGAACCAGATCGGCGCGTACGAGATGCTGATTCCGGTGACGGTGCTCTCGCTCACGGTGGCCGTGCTGTTCGGTCAGGAGCTGGCGTTCGTCGGGACCCTGGTCGCCTCGCTCCTCGTGGCCGTGGTCTTCGGCCTCGGGCTTCCGTTCCTGACCGGAAGCGCGGTCGCGGGGATCGCGGCGATCGCGACCGCCGCCGGGGTGCGTCGCCGGCGTGACTTCTACCTCCCGATGCTCGTCGTCGCCCTCGCGTACGCGGTGGCGATCGGGGCCATGGGGCTCGTCGACGGTGCTCGATGGGAGCAGCTGCTCCGCCGCGCGGCCTGGGGCGTTCTCGCCGGGTTCGGTTCGGTGCTGCTCGTCACGCTGCTCCTGCCGCTCCTCGAATCGCTCTTCTCCGTGACGACGGACATCACGCTGCTCGAGCTCGCGGACCTGAACCGCCCGATCCTGCGCAAGCTCATGCTCGAGGCGCCGGGCACCTACCACCACAGCCTGGTGGTGGGGAGCCTGGCCGAGGCGGGAGCCGAGGCGGTCGGCGGCAACCCGCTCGTCGCCAGGGTGTCCGCCTACTACCACGACATCGGGAAGATCGGGAAAGCGGAGTATTACGTCGAGAACCAGTCGAGCGCGCGGAGCCGGCACGAGAAGCTCTCGCCGACGATGAGCTGCCTGATCGTCGAGTCGCACGTCCGCGAGGGAGCGGAGATCGCGCGCAAGGAGAAGCTCCCGCGCGGAATCCTGAACGCCATCCTCGAGCACCACGGGACGACGCTCATGAGCTTCTTCTATCACAAGGCGAAGCAGAACGACCCCGAGGCCGAAGAGGCGGATTTCCGCTATCCTGGCCCGAAGCCGGGCTCGAAGGAGACGGCGGTGCTCATGCTCGCCGACGCGGTCGAAGCGGCGGCGCGCTCCCTCTCGGAGCCGACGCCCAGCCGCATCCGGGGCGTCGTCACGCGGATCCTCGATGCGCGGGTGGAGGACGGCCAGCTCGATGAGAGCCCGATCACGTTCGAAGACCTCGCGAAGATCCGCGAGAGCTTCATCCCGATCCTCACGGCGCTCTTCCACGCGCGCGTCCACTATCCCGGAGCCCCGATCTCCGAAGAACGACGCCGTTCCGCCGACGAGCGTCGCGTCTACGGAGAGAAATCCCGGCTTAAGATCGACCACTCTTAGGAGTCTGCTCCACGAGGCGCTGCGGATGCTCGGGCGGCCCCGGGACACCGTGTCGCTCGTGCTGACGGGGGACGAGCGGATCCGCGAGCTGAACCGGGACTTCCTCGAAGTGGACGAGCCGACCGACGTCCTCTCCTTTCCCTTCGTCGACCCCCAAGACCTCGAGGCCCAGGACGGCGCAGTCTTCCTCGGCGAGATCTACATCTCCGTGGACACGGCGCGGAGCCAAGCGGGCGAAGCGAAGCGGCCTTACGCGCGCGAAGTGGCGCATCTCCTGGTCCACGGGCTGCTCCACCTGCTCGGGTTCGATCACCGCACCCGCGCCGAGCGAGAGCGCATGACGGCGCTCGAGGAGCGCCTTCTGCGGGGGCTCCGGGCGGAGATCGCCGCCCTCGGAAAGTCGCGTCGCTGATGCTATGATCGGCCGATCGAACCGTCCGCGAATCGATCCACCCGAACCTCCCAACCCATGAGCCCGATGCTCGAGAGGCCCTCCTTCTGGGGGCGGATCCGCACCTACTTCGTGACGGGGCTGCTCGTCCTCGCCCCGCTCGTGATCACGTTGTACGTGATCTGGCGGCTCTTCGTCTTCGTGGACCATCTCCTGGGAGCGACCCTTCGCGGCGGGTACATCCGCCCCGGAGGCGTCCCCGGACTCGGGTTCGTCACCGTCCTCTTCATCATCTTCTTCGTGGGGCTCCTCGCGAGCAATTTCCTGGGAAGGCAGGTCGGGGGCGTCTTCGAATCCATGCTCATGCGCCTGCCGATCTTCCGCACGTTCTACAGCACGGTGAAGCAGGTGGGGGAGGCGATCCTCGGCGAGAAGAGGAGCGCGTTCCAGCAGGTCGTGCTGGTCGAATACCCCGTGCCGGGCCGCTACTCCCTCGCGTTCGTCACCGCGTCCCCCGCGGTGGGCGTGGCCCAGCCGAACGGGAAGCCGCTCGTGGCCGTCTTCATCCCCCACGTTCCCAATCCCACGACGGGATTCCTTCTCTTCTATCCGCCGGAGACGCTCATCCCGACGTCCCTCAAGCCCGATCAGGCGATCCGGATGATCGTTTCGGGCGGCATGGTGGCTCCCACGGCGGTCGCCCGCGAGGAGACGGGATAGCCGTGGCCATCGTCCAAACCGAGGCGCTCGTCGTCCGCTCCTACCGTCTCGGAGAGACCTCGCTCATCGTGTCGCTCTTCACGAGCGAGTTCGGCCTCTTGCGGTGCGTGGCCAAGGGGGCGCGCGGGCCGAAGAGCCGCTTCGGGGCTTCCCTCGAGCCGGGCGTCCGGGTGAACGCGGTCGTGTACCGCAAGCTCTCCCGCGATCTCCAGCTCCTCGCGAAGACCGACATCGTCGAAGCGATCCCCGCCTTGTGGGAGGATCCGGACCGCTTCGCGGCCGCGGTCCAGGTGCTCGAGTTCCTCGAGCGCGCGGCCTACGGCGAAGCGGGAGACCCCGAGCTGCTCGACCTCGCCTCCGCGGCGCTCCGCGCCATGGCCCAAGCGCCCCCGGCGTGCCTCGAGCTCATCCTCCGCGGTTTTGAGATTCAAGCGTGCGAGCGGTTGGGGTACGCTCCGGAGCTTTCCTTCTGCCTCGAATGCCGCCGGCCCTTGGATCAGGGGGGGCTCTTCCACCCCGTCCGCGGCGGGCTCCTCTGCGGAGACTGCGGAGGGACGGAGGGAAGCTTCCGGCTGTCCGAGCGGGCGCGCCGCACCATGGTCGCCATGAGCGGGCAGCCGATCGACGCGCTGCGCGGCTGGGCCGCGGAGCGCTACCCCGGGGTCGAGGTGGCGAAGGCGGTGGAGCGGTTCCTCAAGGCGCATCTCGAGCGGTTCGAGGGGCTCCGGGCCGCGCGCGTCGCCGAATCGATCACGAACTACGCGGAGCGAGCTCGATGAGCGGGAAGTCCCGGCCGGCCGAACCCCCGCGATCCTTCCAGGAAATGCTGCTTCGGCTGGAGCAGTTCTGGTCGGATCAGGGATGCGTGCTCGTCCAGCCCTACAGCAGCGAAGTCGGCGCCGGGACGTTCAATCCCGCCACGTTCTTCCGCGTGCTGGGCCCCGAGCCCTGGCGGGCGGCGTACGTCGAGCCTTCCCGGCGGCCGAAGGACGGACGCTACGGAGAGAATCCCAACCGGCTCCAGATGTTCTACCAATATCAAGTGGTGCTGAAGCCCGCCCCCGCGGACGTCCTCGAGGTGTACCTCGACAGCCTCCGCCACATCGGGATCGACCTCGCGAAGCACGACGTCCGCTTCGTCGAGGACGACTGGGAATCGCCGACACTCGGCGCGTGGGGCCTCGGGTGGGAGGTCTGGCTCGACGGCCAGGAGATCACCCAGTTCACCTACTTCCAGCAGTCGGGCGGGTACGATCTCGAGCCGATCACCGCCGAGATCACCTACGGCATCGAGCGGATCGCCTGCTACCTCCAAGGCGTCGACCGGATCATGGACCTCCAGTGGTCGCGCGACATGCGCTGGGAGGAGCTCTTCCTCCAGGGGGAGGTGGAGTGGTCCACCTTCAATTTCGAGCAGTCGAACGCCGCGCTCCTCTTCGAGCAGTTCGAGAGCTACGAGAAGGAAGCGGAGCGCCTCCTGAAAGAAGGGCTCGTCCTTCCCGGCTACGACTACGTGATCAAGTGCTCCCATCTCTTCAATCTGCTCGAGGCGCGCGGGGCGATCAGCGTGACCGAGCGCGTCTCCACGATCGCCCGTGTCCGGAAGCTCGCCCGGCGCGCCGCAGGGGCGTACCTCAAGCAGCGCGAGGAAATGGGCTACCCGCTGCTCCGCCGCGAACCCGAGGGCGCGTTGCGTGGCTGAGCCGCTCCTCGTCGAGATCGGTTGCGAAGAGCTGCCGGCCGGGTTCGTCCCTCCCGCGCTCCGTCAGCTCGAGTCGCTCGCCCGCGACGGACTGACCGGCGCGAGGCTCGGATTCCGGTCCATCCACATCGCGGGAACTCCGCGGCGGCTCGCCGTCCTGGTCGAAGGGCTGGACGATCGCCAAGCGGAAGAGACGCGCGAGGTGACCGGGCCCGCCGTCCGGGTCGCCTACGACGCGGCCGGGAATCCAACGCAGGCCGCCAAGGGATTCGCGCGCGGCGCGGGGGTGGACGTGGCCGCGCTCCAGCGCGTGACGACCCCCAAGGGGGAGTATCTGCTCGCGCGGGTTCACGATCCGGGGAAGAGCGCGAAGGAGGTCCTTCCCGCTCTCATCGCGGGCTGGATCTCGGCCCTCACGTTCCCCAAGACGATGCACTGGGACGGACCCGCCCGATTCGCACGCCCCGTCCGCTGGCTGGTCGGCCTCTGGGGCTCCGAGATCCTCCGGTATCGAGCGTTCGGCTTGGAATCGGGGCGGAAGTCCCGCGGGCACCGCACGCTGGCCCCCGACTGGTTCGAGATCGAGAGCGCCCCTCGCTACCAGGACACGCTCCGCGACCATGGCGTGCTGGTCGACCCCTCCGAGCGGCGGGCGAAGATCGAGGAGCTCGTCGCCGTCGCGGGTGCGGCGCAGCGAGGCGAACCGCTCGCCGACGCGGAGCTCCTGGACGAGGTTACCCAGCTCGTGGAATGGCCCGACACGGTCGTGGGGCAGTTCGACGAGCGCTACCTCGAGCTGCCTTCCCCGATCGTGATCACCGCGATGCGCGCCCATCAGCGCTACTTCGCGATCGCGGCGGGGCAGGGGAAGCTCCTCCCCTACTTCGTGGCGGTGCGGAACGGACGGGGAAACGGCGCGGACTCGATCCGGCGCGGGAACGAGATCGTTCTCCGGGCCCGCCTGGAAGACGCCCGGTTCTATTGGCAGAACGATCGCAAGCACGGGCTCGACAAGAAGGTCGAGGAGCTGAAGCAGATCGTCTGGCACGAGAAGCTCGGCTCGGTCTACGACCGGACCCAGCGGCTGGTCCAGCTCGCCGAAGAGCTCGCGCGACGGCTCGCCCCGAAATCCCGGGGGTGGCTGAGCCGCGCGGCCTATCTCAGCAAGGCCGACCTCGCGAGCGAGATGATCCGTTCGGGCAAGGAGTTCGCCACCCTCGAGGGGATCGTCGGGGCCGAGTACGCGGCCGCGCAGGGGGAGCCGGCCGAGGTGGTGCGTGCCATCCGTGAGCACGTGCTGCCCCGCGGTGGTGCGGACCCGGTGCCTGGGTCGATCGAGGGAGCGCTCCTATCGGTCGCCGACAAGCTGGACGTGATCGTCGGGGGTTTCCGGGCGGGGCTCGAGGTCTCGGGATCGCAGGATCCCTACGGACTCCGGCGGGCGGGGAACGGGATCATCCGCGTCCTCCTGGAACGAGGGCTCAGGCTCGACGCGTCCGCGCTCGCCTCCTGGCTCGGCACAATTTACGATCGCGCAGGGATTTCCGCCGGAGCTGCCGGGTTCGACGAATTCTGGGGACAGCGCATGGCGAGCGCACTGGAAGAGCGTGGCATTGCGTATGATACAGCGGCCGCAGTGCTCGCCGTCCGGCCTGGAGATCCTCTCGACGTGCTCGCCCGGGCCAAAGCGGTGGAAACGATCAAGCAAACGCCCGATTTCGAGGGACTTATGATCGGCTACCGCCGCGCCGCCAACATCCTTCGCTCCGCCCCCCGCGAGGAGGTCGCCGTCTCGGGCCAGCCGCTGGCGGAACGGGCGGAGGCGTTTGTGGATAAGTCCGAAGCGGACCTCCATCTCGAGACCAAGATGGCCCGCCAGGCGGTCGAAACCTATCTACAATCCCCCGAGCCCGATTACGCGGCCGTTCTGCGTCACCTCCTCGGCCTGAAGCCCGCTATCGACCGGTTTTTCGAGTCCGTCATGGTCATGACGGACGATTCGGCGGCCCGTCGCCGCCGTCTCGGGATCCTCGAAGGAGTGCGCCAAACGTTCTCCAGAATCGCCGATTTCTCCGCCCTCCAAAGCGCTCCAGGTCAAAAATCCGTTTGACATTAGCGGCTTTTTTGGTATACTAATTCTCGATTTTGGAAGCAAAATAACTTGCTTCCACACAGCCGCTACCGTCTCAAGCAACTGAAACTACACCAAATGCGAAGCATCGACGTGCCAGACGGTGCGGCGTTCTTTGTTTGTGTCAAATTGTCGCTTAGACCGGCTTAGACCGTCGCGAAAGAACAGGCAACGAAGGGGGTGAGAGGACTTCCGAGGTATACAGCCGCGACAGGCTTAACCAATGAATTTGAGAATCAGATAAGCCAAAGCAAATACACGAGGAAAGGAGGTTGATGCATGTTTGGCAGGAGGGTGCCCCGATCTGCTCGAGACTTGTCCCGTCGAGCGGGCGCCCTCGAGATTCAACTCCAAGCTCAACGAGTGGTACCGAATTCCGTGTGTAGAAGTTCCAGCAACTGTCCTCCCGATCTTGGACTCCTAGTTAGGAAACGCTAAGGAGGATGTGAAAATGCGGAAAACCCTTCATGCCATGCTGGGTCTCGTGGCACTCGGCCTGTGGGCTCTGCCCGCAGTCGCCGCTGTTTCAGTAGGCCCGCAGAAGGCTCCGCCGAAGCTCTCCGAGCCGATTCCGCTCGAAAACCGCGCGGGTTGGCACGGCAGCAGCGGCGGGAACTATCAGGGGACGCTGAGCGGAACCCTGATCAAGCAATCGACTGTCGCCACTACGACCTGGTTTATGTATCCGGGCGCATGCACGGATCGTGCGAACGGCACGTGGGCCGCGAAGCCCGATCCCGTAGCCGACTCGCTGAATAGCTACACAGTGGGGTCGACGGGACCGTACGGCACCAAGGATCAGTCGCTGAGCGAGATCCTCTGGCACGTCTCGGACAACGCGACCTGTACGACGGGGACGAACTGCCCGCCGGCTCTCGCCGGTTCCAGGATGCTCTGGTGCGGTAAGTTCGACGCCAACTGGGTCAACAAGTACGGCTATCCGAACCTGACCTATCAGATTCTGTACCTCAACACGAACGGTCACGGTACGGCCGACTACACGTTCACGATGACGTATCAGTTCAGCAGCGAGTTCAACTACGACTACGTCTATCTGATCGGCGGCGGCGACAACGCCACGGATCCGATCGGGAACACGCGGTCGCAGTTCGACCTGATCATCGGTTCCGTCACCGGCTCGGTGGGGAACCAGAAGCTCCTGGTCCGTTGGACGGGGAGCATCACGAATCAGGCGAACTCGGGTGGTGGCAACACCACCGGCGGTCCGCTCCAGGTCGTGGGTAACGGCTCCGGTCAGCCTTCGACGGTCACCGCGGCCGGGTACACGATCGCGGGGATGCACAACGCCCTGTACCTCATCTTCCAGTCCGACTGCTTGTTCTCGAGTGAAGACGGTCTCTGGCCGGAAGGTCACGGCCAGATGGTCGACAACGTGAACATGAACGCCACCTCGCTCTACGCGGATACGGCGGCCCCGACCGACGGAAGCGGCAATCCGATCGCGGACACGACCGTTCCTCCGGGCGGTGGCATCGTCCTCGTAGGCACGGCGGGCGCTCCGACGATCTCGGCGCGCGTCCCACCGGGCGTCGGTACCCTCTGGCAGTTGGTGGCGGGGAACAACCTCCCGACGCCGGATACCTGCACGCCGAAGAACTCTCCGAGCGACCTCCAGTTCATGGGCGGAAACTCGGTTTCGCACCACACGGTGCCGAACCAGTTCAACTCGGTCGTGAGCTGTACCTTCCCGATTCCGACGACAGGTGTCGCGTCGGTGCTCGCGCTGTGGGACGAGTACCTCGACCTTCCGCGGTTCCAGGGATACGTGCAGTACTCCGAGTTCCGCATCTTCAAGGACGGGAGCTGGGGTAACTTTAACAACACGTCTGCGGGCGGCGGTGTCGTCACCGGCGCGCGGCAGAGCTGGGGTCAGGACGGCGATGAGCTCGGCGCCGCGACCCAGGCGGACTCGGTTCAGATCCGCTACAACATCCAGTGCATCAACTTCTTCGCTGCCGACCACCAGAACTGCGGCGACGTCGTCTACGGCGTTCTGTACGACAACTTCCGCCTGCAGCTCACCACCGGCGTTCCCGCCCCGATCTTCGGCGTGTTCGTCGGCTCGGTCGCGCAGTCGATGTTCGTCGATGGAACCATCGCTCCGACCGGCACGCCGTCTCAGTGCTCCGCCGCTCAACTTACGGCCGGAACCTGCTGGCCCGGCGTCCGGGGCAGCAATATCGGAACTGCGGCTGCCATCCACGACAACTTCAACAGCCCGCTCGGCGACTCGATCACGCTGTCTCTCGTGACCGGCCTTCGCAAGAACGGGAAGGGCATCAACTGGCACGTCGGATTCGACAAGACCGCGAATGCTGGACTGACCATCGCGCACACGAACCCGAACTTCGTCGCCAGTGCGGATGCTCCGCGCGTCATTTACCGCATGTTCGATCCGACCTCCAAGAACTGGAGCCCGTGGGATTCGAGCGAGCTGGACGCGAACGCTGTTTCGATCTCCGGTGGCGACACCGTGCTCATCGACAGCGAGTACCGTATCAACTGGCCGCCTCGCGACAAGGCTGCTTCGGCTCTGCCGGGTGGGTTCACGATGAACGGCAAGGCGAACTACAGCCAGATTACGTTCCTGCCGCGCGGCTCCAGGCTCCAGTACTACTTCAAGGCCGTCGACTTGAACGGTAACCCGGCCGTCGTTCCGCCGGCTGGGATCTCCTACCAGTTCTCGTCCGACGCCCTCGCCCGCGAAGTCGAGGATCTCCCGACGCTTCCGGGTAGCTCGAATATCGCTCCGGACATCATCGAGTTCGACGTGCTCCCGCGCGTGTACAACACCACGGGCGTCACGGGCCAGCTCGCTGGACATACCGACACGCCGCTTCTCGACCTGGACGGCAGCTACACGCGCTGGAACTTCGGCGCTCACGCGACGGTGCAGGCGCTCCGCACTCTGGGCGTCCGGGCCGACCGCTATCGTACGCTGCAGGGTCTGGAAGAAGGCGGACACATCGGTGGGCACGAGTTCGCAGGAACCCGCGCCGGCCGGTTGAGCAACTACTTCCCGAATATGGACGAGTACGGCATTCGGGATCTGTTGAGTACCTGGTATCGCATCATGATCGAGTCCTCGCACACCGCCACCTCGGTCGTAGACGAGGAGTCGGATGCGAAGCTGATCACCCAGTGGTGGGCATCCAATACGGGGATCGACGGCGGCGACCGTTGCATCTTCGCTTCTGGAGACGATTTCTTCAGCGCCCTGCTCGCCGTGGGCGGCGTGGCGCATCCGAACGAGAACGGGCTCGCGACGAACGTATTCGGCGTCGCGGCGGCCGCCAACAACTGGGTCGGTGGTACGAGCAATCTGTTCCCGCAGATCAGCGATATGTTCGCGGATCCCGCGGCTGGTCCGAACCTCGGTTCCGCAGGCGCCTACAAGTACGTGATCGACGGCGGCTGCCCGGCTCCGAACCGCTTCGACGCTCTGACGAAGATTGGAAGTGCGCAGGCTCAGAACTCTGCGA